>ERZ773133.749-NODE-749-length-43698-cov-7.421603_pt1 | contig 43698 bp, 48 predicted proteins | sample MGYA00580861_ERZ773133 | MGnify/ENA primary metagenome ERZ773133 (study PRJEB29015, sample SAMEA2737844) | human gut metagenome | biome: human gut; feature: human-associated habitat; material: faeces | place: China | collected 2012 ...
TTCTAAGAGACTTCCCAACCGCTTGATTAAGAAGTCTTTTAGAGCATACAACACCATAAGCGGCAAACTCATCATTAGTCATATCTTTAAAGTAAGAACAGACGATTCTTGCAATTCCGTTATGTGCAACAAGGATATATGTTTTGTCACTATCTGCCTTCAACTCATCAAGAAGATTGTATATTCTTTGTGCAAGCTGAAACATGGATTCACCGCTACCAAATCTTTGTACAAATCCTTTTTTGGCTTCATAAAACTCATGTGAATTACGTGGTGATGTTCCTTCCCATACACCGAAATTCTGCTCGATAAGACGCATCTCTTCTCTTGCCGGTATTCCCGTTATATCTGAAATATGTTTTGCCGTATCTGCAGCTCTTAAAAGTGGTGAATACAAAATCATATCAGCTTTAATTTTCCTTGCAACGAAACTTTCGCCTGTCATTACAGCCTGTTCATGTCCTCTCTGGGTAAGCGGTATATCGGTCTGCCCGCATATTTTATCTGCCACATTCCACTCACTCTCACCATGACGCACAAAATAAATCTTACTCATATTTATCTCCCAAATTAACATTTGTGATATTATTTTACATAAACCGGTACTATATATCAATAACATATTGTATAACTTATCAGAATTTTTTTGAAAATAATATATAATCTTTCTCTGTAAGTTTTGCTACATTAAAAAATATATCAACCGCCGATTTGTAATCAGCTACTTTCTGTGATTTTTTTATTGCTTTTATTTCTTTTTTACAATCGTCAAATACATATGCCATATAACACCACATTTCCTTCATCCTGTGAATGGCATGCGTGTCGCCCGGCATTATGTGCAATCTCGCATCAAACACAAGGTCATGTAGCTCTTTCATGCGTTTTTTATCGCTAATAAGGTCACGGCTGAAATCTTCAGGATTTTCAGAAACAATCACATCTATAAGACCGGGGTCTGCAATAAGACCTCTTCCGAGCATAAATGTATCTGTCTGTGGAAATTTTTTCTTTATATCAAGGAAATTTTTTCTTGTAAATATATCTCCGTTAAAAACTACTTTACTTCTACTGTTTTTTACTGCATAATCATACGCTTCAAGATTAAGGTCATTTTTATAAAAATCTGTACGCAGTCTCGGATGCACTATAAGTTCCTCAAGCGGATATTTATTATAAATATCAATTATCTCCGGAAATGCTGTATCTGTCTCTACACCAACCCTCGTTTTTACTGAAACCTTGATATTTTCCCTTATAAAATCATCTTCAAACACTGCGTCAAGAAATTTATCAAGAAGCTTCGGCTCGTTTAACATTCCAGAACCTTTGTTTTTTGAAACAACTGTGCCTGAAGGACAGCCTGCATTTAAGTTTATCTCATTATAACCGTACTCATCATAAAGCATCCTGGCAGTCCAGATAAAATCTTTTGCATCATTTGTCATAACCTGAACAACTGTATTAATTCCATTATTATGCTCTCTGTCTATGTCACGTATTTCTCTTGCAAGAAATTTTTCAGACTTATTCGGTGAAATAAAAGGTGTGAAATATTTTGCAATTTTCCCTTTTCCAAATATTTTTTCATATGCATTTCTGAATGTAAAGTCCGTCAGACCTTCCATCGGTGCCATATAGATAGTATTTTTCATCTTCTTCTGTGTCTCCTGCGTCTTTTTCTTTGATTTCTCACCTGAATATATCTTACTATAAGAAGAATCATTACAACAGTCAGCAAAATAACAACAAGTACATGTATAACATGGTTATCCTTCTTTTTAGTAACACCAAAAGAATCATCTGACATGTTCATATCATTGTCAGGTGATGTAACTTCCTCGGAATCATCTTTATATTCTTTATATATTGTGTATTTGTCATTGTATGTATACCCACAGCCCTGACATGTATGTGTTGTAAAGCCAAAATCTGTGACAGTTGGTTCTGTTACTGTATCATTGTATACAGGATTATCACATTTTTCAGGAAGTAACGTAACAGAATAATCAAATGTTTCGTTGGCATCAAAATCATATTTAAATCCCGAATACGCATATGTCCAGTTCATAACTTCGCCCATATTTGCCTTACAATATGCTCGTCTGTCTGTATTATCCTCATAAAATGTAATCTGTCCGTAAACTTCATTGTTAAGGACTTCACCGGCATATGTAAGAGATAAATCATACGGATATACCATATACATTCCAACAAGCCCACCATCATGGACGTAACCATGGTCTGAATCATAACCGTCGATATTTATTTTACAATTTCTAATATTAAGGAAACCTGCCGCATATGCTCCACCCATAAACTGTTCGTCTTTTACCTGTTTATCCGTATCAATGCACACAAGTGTCACATCGGTTGAAACATTGTCAAGATTACCGCTTCCAAAACCTGCGATTCCGCCTGTTCCCCACATTTTTGCCGAATCTGTAAGACTTACATAAGAATCGCTTATGATACAATCTGATATATTGCTGTTATTACAAAGTCCTGCAATTGGAGCTGCAAAGCAATGATTATTTGTAGCAACTTCAATTCTTGCACCTTTGATATTAAGACCGCTCACATCAGCATTAGAAAGTATTCCAAACAATCCCGCACCATATGTATCATATTCTTTTCTGTTTCCGTCGTATGTTTTCATTGTGCGTCTGTTTGTTTTTGTCACAGAAAGGTTAAGTATTGTATAACCATTGCCATCAAATTTTCCCGAAAAGTCCCACGGTGTCCAGTCTATACCTGTCATGTCAATATCTGCCATAAGTCTGTAACTTCCAGTTTGATTTTCTGATGCTTTCACAAGCTCGGCCGCTGTATGGATTTCTGTAATATCTCCTGTATTTTCTGCTGTTTTTGCTTTAACAGATGTATCCGGCACTATCTGCACAATACACAAAATAACAAGAATCACAGCAGCAATATAATTCAAAAAATTAAAATTCTTATAATTATTTTTCATATAACTATTCTCCACATAAACATTTATAAATGTGATTATTACACCAAAAGACACATCACAACAATTTTATTATGTCATGATGTGTCTTTTCTGCCGTATAAGATTTTTTATTACGGACTTTATGTATTATCTTAAATATTAACCTTAACTATACGTGGACGGAGTCCTGCTTCATCAAGTTTTTTAACAATTTCTTCCTTGTGTTCGTGACCAAATGCTTCTATTGTTATTCTAAGTTCAACAGTTGCCTTTCTGTTAATGCTTACAAACTGGTTGTGCTCAAGTTTGATTACATTTCCGCTTGCCTCCGCTATAATTGAAGCGACACGTACAAGTTCACCCGGCTTATCAGGAAGAAGAACAGATACAGTGAAGATTCTGCTTCTCTGGACAAGACCCTGCTGTACTACGGATGACATTGTGATAACATCCATATTGCCGCCTGAAAGAATAGATACAATCTTCTTATCCTTTACATTCATCTGCTTTAATGCTGCTACTGTAAGAAGACCTGAATTTTCTACTATCATCTTGTGATTTTCTACCATATCAAGGAAAGCAACGATTAAATCTTCATCCGGAACAGTAATTATGCTGTCAAGATTCTTCTGAAGGTATGGGAAAAGCTTGCTTCCCGGTGTCTTTACGGCAGTACCGTCAGCGATTGTATTTACTGTAGGAAGTGTAATAACTTTACCTTCTTTTAATGATTCCTGAAGACAGTTGGCTCCCGCAGGCTCTACACCGATTACCTTGATATTCGGATTAAGAAGCTTTGCAAGTGTTGAAACACCTGTTGCAAGTCCGCCGCCACCGATTGGAACAAGGATATAATCAACTGTAGGAAGCTCTTTTATAATCTCCATTGCGATTGAACCCTGACCTGTCGCAACATCTAAGTCATCAAAAGGATGAACGAATGTAAGCCCCTGCTCTTTTGCAAGTTTCATTGCATATTCACATGCTTCATCATATACATTTCCGTATAAAACAACCTTTGCACCATAACCTTTAGTACGATTTACTTTGATAAGAGGAGTTGTTGTAGGCATTACTACTGTTGCAGGAACACCATACTTTGATGCTGCATATGCAACACCCTGTGCATGATTACCGGCAGAAGCTGTAATAAGTCCTTTTTTTCTTGCGTCTTCTGACATTGTGCTGATTTTGTAATATGCACCTCTTACTTTATATGCACCTGTATACTGCATGTTTTCCGGCTTTAAATATACCTTATTTCCTGACTGGTTGCTGAAATATTCGCTGTATACAAGATTTGTTGCAAGTGTGACCTCTTTAACTTTTTCAGCGGCTTCTTCAAATTTTTTAAGTGATAATTCTTCCATTGTTTCTCCTTTTAAGCTTTACTGCTCATCATTATTTTCATTTACATCAAAAAGTGCATTTACAAACACATCTGAATCAAATTTCTGTAAGTCCTCAACCTGCTCTCCAACACCAATATATTTGACAGGTATTCCCATCTCTGCCTGAATTGCTACAGCGATACCGCCCTTTGCAGTACCATCCATCTTAGTGAGGATTATACCGGTAATATTAGTTACTTCGCTAAATTCCTTTAACTGTGAAAGTGCATTCTGACCTGTAGTTGCATCAAGCACGATAAGATTTTCACGGTACGCTTCAGGATATGAACGCTCAATAACCCTGTCAATCTTTTTAAGCTCTTCCATAAGGTTTTTCTTATTGTGAAGTCTTCCTGCCGTATCGCATAACAATACATCTGCATTACGGGCTTTTGCAGCAGCTACGGCATCAAAAATTACGGCAGCCGGATCTGAACCTTCACTCTGTGCTATTATATCAGTTCCTGTTCGTTTTGACCACTCCGTAAGCTGTTCAATTGCAGCAGCCCTGAATGTATCTGCGGCAGCCATAATAACTTTTTTATTCTGTGCCTTTAACAGACCGGCAAGTTTGCCTACAGAAGTAGTTTTTCCGACACCATTTACGCCAATAAGCATTACTATAGACTGCTTATTTTCAAAATCATAGGCATTTTCGCCAAGATTCATCTTTTCTTTGATTGTTTCAATGAGAAGATGCTTACATTCCTCAGGCTGTTTTATTTTATTTTCTTTAACTTTTTCCTTTAAATCTTCGATAATCTCTTCTGTTGCACGAACGCCGATATCACCCATTATAAGTGTCTCTTCAAGTTCGTCATAAAAATCATCATCAATCTTTGAAAATCCCGAAAACACCGAATCAATACCTGAGACAATATTGTTTCTTGTCTTTGTTAATCCTTCTTTTAATTTACTGAATAATCCCATACTACTCCTTTTTATTATCTTTGTCCAAATCATTTGCAATTAAATCTACTGATACAAGTGTAGATACACCCTTTTCCTGCATCGTTATACCATAAAGCCTGTCTGCTGCCGACATTGTACCACGTCTGTGTGTAATTACAATAAACTGCGTATGCTTTGTAAGCTTATGAAGATAATTAGCAAATCTTCCTACATTTGAATCATCAAGTGCGGCTTCAATCTCATCAAGAAGGCAGAATGGCGACGGTTTAAGATTCTGAATTGCAAATAAAAGTGCTATAGCCGTGAGTGCTTTTTCTCCACCTGAAAGCTGCATCATATTCTGCAGTTTCTTTCCGGGCGGCTGTGAAATAATAACAATTCCTGCTTCAAGAATATCATCACCTTCAACAAGTTCAATCGTTCCACGTCCGCCTCCGAAAAGTTCTTTAAATACTTTATCGAATTCTTTTTTAATTTCCTCAAACTTCTGTGCGAACTGGACACGCATGCCATTGTCAAGTTCTTCAATCACCTGTGTAAGCGAGCTTTCCGCTTCAATGAGGTCATCATGCTGGCCCTTTAAGAAAATATATCGCTCATTTACTTCTTTGTATTCCTCAATCGCATTAACATTTACATCACCCAGATTTTTAATGGCAGTTTTAAGAGAATGTATTTCCTTCTTTAATGATGAAAGATTATCAAATTCAGGATTTTTAAGTTCCAATGCATAACTATAAGTAAGCTCGTACTCACTCCACATATAATCTGTAATTGAATCACTGCTCTCCTCAAGTTTTTCTTTACCAGAATTAAGACGGTAAACTTCCTTGTCAAGATCAGTTATATGTTCGTTAAGCTTTTCACGTTTTTCAAAGAACACTTTATGGCTTGAATTCATTGCGTCACGCTGTGTTTTAAGCTTGGTAATTTCAAGACTGCATTCTGAAATCTTTTTTGCTGCATTTTTAATTAAAATATTAACATCTTCTATCTCTGCCTGCTTTGACTTGACATCTCCAGCTGTAAGTTCCTGTTTCTGCTTTATTTCTTCTTTTTCCTGATTAAGACGGCTTATTTCACTCTCAAGACGTGACTTATTTTCATCTATAAAGCTTTCTTTTTGCAAAAGCGAAGAATATTCTATCTTAACATGCTCTGAATCAGTAAGATGTTTTGCCTCTTCCTGTTTTTTGCTCTCAAGAAGTGATGTAAGCTCATCAATCTCTTTCTGTGAACTTTCTGTAGAACTGTTTAAGTTCTCAAGATTACCACTCACAAGACTTTGCTGCTGTAATACAGATTCTATCTCTTTTCCTATCTCAGCAACCTGAATCTGCGAATCTTTGTATGAATCAATAATCTCTGATTTCTTTGAAAGTGCCTGTTTGAGATTTAACTGGACTGTATTTTTATTAAGCTGTGCTTCTCGCATCTGCTTATTAAGCACATCAAGTTCTTCTCTTATTGATGCAACAAGCTTTCTTAACTCAGCTATCTCATTTTTTGTATCATTAAACTGCTTATTGACATTTGTAGTATTAACTTTTAACTCTTCAATCTCACGGCGTCGTCCGAGAAGATTTCCCGCATTCTTAAATGCACCACCAGTCATTGAACCACCCGGATTTAACTGTTCGCCTTCAAGCGTAACGATTCTCAAAGAATGTTTATATTTTCTTGCAATAGCAAGTGCATTATCAATATTATCAACAACAAGAATTCTTCCAAGAAGGTACTTTGCCAGATTTTCATACTCAAACGAAATTCTTACAAGGCTGCTCGCAACACCTATAACGCCTTTTTCATTCATGCACGGCTCTTTTTCTATTGTATTTCTTCCCGATATTGACGATAAAGGAAGAAATGTTGCCCGTCCAAATTTATTTTCTTTAAGATATGCAATAAGGTTTTTTGCTGTATTTTCATTATCAGTTACAATATTCTGGATCGTTCCGCCAAGAGCCGTCTCAATCGCAGTCTCATATTTCTTTTCGACTTTGATTATATCCGCAATAACACCGATTATTCCCTCATTTTCAGATTTCAGTTCCATAATCTTTCTTATGCTGTTACCGTAACCGTCGTATTTTTCTGTGATTGCGATTAACGACTCAAGTCTTGATTTTTCACGGTGATACTGCTGTGAAAGTTTGTCTGCCGCACTGTTTAAATCAGCAATTTTCTGCTTGTTATCAGCAACAGCAGCATTTTTATGTTCTATTGATAATGTATATTCAGCAATAGTATTTTCTGTTTCTTTAAGCTTATTCTCCAAAGAAGAAATCACTGAATCCTGTGCATTTTCCTGACTTTTGCCCTGGATTATCCTGCTGCTTAACTCTGCTTTTTTAATATTAAGCTGTTCAAGCATTGTCTTAAAACGCTGGTTATCGGCATTTATATTAGATTTTTCATTTAAAATATCATAGATTTTATTCTGGTTTGCATCAATCTTAGATGAAATATCTTCTATCTGTGCAGTTATTTCTTCATGCTTTCTGTCATTTTCAGCCTGTTTTTCTTCAAACTCAGCCAAACTGTCTTTCAAAGCATCTTTCTGATTTATTACATCTTCAAGTGACTTGTTTTTTTGCTCTATATCTTTGTCTATATCAGCAATTCGCTCTGAAAAATGTCTGTTTCCGGCTTCAATCGTTTTTATCTGTTCAGCAAATACATTTATCTGACCTTCCAGACGCTGTTTTTCAACTTCTGTATCTGAAAGTTCTGTATTTACTGATTCTATCCTGCCATTAACTTCTGAAAGCTTTGATTCAATTGAATCATATTCTGCTCTTGTGCTCTCATACTCGGCATTTGCCTGCAAAAGTTCATTTTCAGCAATACTTATCTTTTCATTGACCGCTGTCAAATCTTCGCGGATTTTATCGCTTTCCAGAAGAAATGCATTGACATCTCTTGTCTTTAAATCTTCTTTTAACCTGAGGTATTCCCTCGCTTTTTCTGACTGCTTCTCTAATGGACCTACCTGCTTTTCAAGTTCTGACAAAATGTCGTTCACACGGACAAGATTATCCCGTTCGTGTTCGAGTTTTTTTATCGCTGCAGCTTTTCTTCTCTTAAACTTTACAATTCCTGCAGCCTCATCAAAGAGTTCTCTTCTCTCCTCAGGCTTACCACTTAATATTTTATCAATCTGACCCTGACCGATAATAGAATATCCTTCTTTACCGATACCTGTATCATAGAAAAGCTCTGTAATATCTTTCAGACGGCACGCATGTCCATTCATCTGGTATTCGCTCTCACCAGAACGGAATACTTTACGTGTAACTGTTACTTCATCATAATCGACAGCAAGTGCATGATCTGAATTATCTAGTGTTATTGAAACATAAGCATATCCTACAGGCTTTCTCGCTTCTGTTCCGGCAAATATGACATCTTCCATCTTTGCACCTCGAAGCTGCTTCGCACTCTGTTCACCGAGAACCCATCTTACAGCATCAGCAACATTACTCTTTCCTGAACCATTCGGTCCAACAATGCCTGTAATACCATTGTGGAAGTCAAAAACTATTTTGTTGGCAAATGACTTAAAGCCCTGGACTTCTATACTTTTTAAATACATCTATCTTTTTCCCTTCGGGTTAATATCAACACCCTGCTCTTTAAGCAGAATAAGTGCATTATATGCCGCTTTCTGCTGTGCGGCCTTTTTTGTGTGTCCCTCTGCTTTTACGTTAAATAAATCTCCTGCACTTGCACACACTTCAAATATTTTATCATGTTCAGGTCCTTTTTCGCCTATCATTTCATACTTTACTTCAATTCCGTTAGCCTGAACTACCTCCTGTAAGATAGTTTTGCTATCATAAAAGAGTTTTTTATTATCAAGATCATTTAATATGAACTTCGTGATAAATTCTTTTGCACTAGCAAAACCACCGTCAAGATAAATCGCACCAATTACAGCCTCACATGCATCTGAAACTATTGAATCACGCTTGCGTCCTCCGGTAAGTTCCTCACCTTTTCCAAGCATTATAAACTCATCTAATCCGAATGCCCTCGCACAAAGTGCAAGTGTAGGCTCACATACTATACTTGCTCTGAGTCTTGTCATAGAGCCTTCATTCATCTCGGAATGGTTTTTATATATGTAATCGCTTGAGGTAAGCTCAAGAACCGCATCTCCAAGAAATTCAAGTCTCTCGTTATCGTTTACTTTTCTCATCTTGACTTCATTAGCAAATGAACTGTGTGTAAGTGCTGTTTTCAAATACTTTTCATCATTAAAATGATAACCAATTCTGTTCTGGAATTCTTTTAAATCAGAGTTGTTTTTCACATTAATCTCCATTCTGCCTTTGTGGCTAAAAAAATCGGGCTGTCATATAAGACAGCCCGTTCACATTATTTAACTGCTGACTTAATCTCGTTTACTGCATCTGCAACAGTAACAATCTTCTCTGTTGCTTCATCAGGAATCTTAATGTCAAACTCATCTTCAATTCCCATTACTATCTGCAATACATCAAGTGAATCTGCATTAAGGTCATCAACAAATGCTGACTCCATTGTAATCTTCTCAGGTTCGATGTTTAATACATCTGCAATAATTTTCTGAATCTTCTCAAATTCCATGATAAACCTCCTATATTACTCTTCAACATTAAGTGAAGCTGTAATCTTTTCATTAATTTTTTGTTTTTTAAATTTAACACACTGTATAAGTGCATTGCCAATCTCTTTTGATGTGGCATTGCCATGAACCTTAACCACAAGGCCGTTAAGACCTATCAGTGGTGCTCCGCCGTACTCTGTCGCATCAAGAGTCTTTAACTCCTCTTTAAGCGATTTCTTTATTAAAAGTGCACCTATCTTAGTCTTAAAGCTTGACATCATCGCACCTTTAATTTTCTTTATCAGTGTAGAAGCTGTTCCCTCGTAAAGCTTTAATATAACATTTCCAACAAATGCATCACATACAATAACATCTGCATCTCCCTTAGGAATATTTCTTGCTTCTATACTTCCTATAAAATTAATATCTTTACATTCCTTTAATAAAGGATAGGTTTCCTTTACAAGTGCATTGCCCTTTTCTTCTTCAAGACCGATATTTACAATAGCAACTCTCGGATTCTTTATTCCCAGGATGTTCTCCATATAAATAGAACCCATCTTAGCCCACTGAACAAGGAAGCTAGGTCTTGCGTCGACATTACCGCCACTGTCAACAAGAAGTGACACTCCTGTTGCTGTAGGAATAAGCGGTGCCATCGGAGGACGTTCAACGCCCTTGATTCTGCCTACAATTGTCTGACCACCTACAAGTATTGCACCAGAACTTCCTGCTGAGACAAATGCATCTGCCTTTCCTTCTTTTACAAGATACATTGCTTTTACAAGTGAAGATTCTTTCTTGCGTCTTACAGCCATAACAGGCGGTTCACCTGTCTCTATGACATCAGCCGCATCAACAACTTCAATCAGTTCTTTGCTATAATCATATTTATCCAGTTCTGCCTGTATTGCTGCTTCTTTACCGACAAGAACCACGTGAATATCATTTTCTTTTTTAGTTGCTTCAACTGCACCCTTTACGACTTCACCGGGTGCATTATCTCCACCCATCGCATCAAGTGCTACTCTGCATATATCTGACATTATTTATCTCCATTCTTAAAATATAAAAATATCAATCGCCTTTTAATATACTATAAATTTGTTTTAAAATCAAGCTGACGCACTTGCACATATGTAATATATTTTATCACAGTCAACCATTCTGTAATTTTGGAATTATCCGTTATAATAAGCTTATAATTTTCATTTTTTAATATATCACTCTGTTTATAACAAAAAACCGGGTCATATCCATACAGACACAACCCGGCATTTATAAACGTAAGAAAAAATTAATCAACAGTGATAATTTCTTTCTTGTTGTATGTTTTAAGAGTTTTTATAAGTCCATATATGTCTTTATATCCTTACAAAATAAGGATTCTTCTTTATATAACTCTTTATAACTCTATATAAAATACAGTTCAATTGGGTTAAAAATTGGGTTAAAGTGCTATAATGGGTTATTTTATAATCCTATAACATTTTGAATCTTGTTCATTTCATTAATTGCTCTGTCATCACTTACATGATTATAAACTTGCATTGTAACAGCTATATTACTATGTCCCATAATTTCTTGTAATACTTTTACATCCATACCATCTTCAGCCATTCTAGTACAAAATGTATGTCTAAGAACGTGAAATGTAAAATCAGGAATGAGAACTGGTTCTCTTTCTTCCCATTGTGCAGCTTCAATTTCTTCTTTATTGCAGCTTTCTCTTAACAAGTGACAAGTCCTTGTTAATGTATTAGGGGTAAATAATCCTTCTTCTCTGTTCAAAAATACAAAATTGGTGTACCCATCAATATTGATATTTGAAGATACGCTAATAAAATATGTTTCATTTTTGTATTTTTGTAAGAGTTGTTCAATATCTTTTTGCATAGGAATATGTCTAGTCTTTTTATTCTTAGGTACTGAAGCATAATGCTTGATTGTACCATCTTTTTTTCTATATAATATTTGATGGTCAATAGTTATATAGTGATTTTTAAAATCAATATTGTTCCATGTTAATCCCATTGCTTCACTAATTCTTAGTCCAGTGCATAGGACTGTTGCAAACATTGTGTAATATCGTTTATATATATTGTTGTTTTTTACAAAAGACAATAACTTTTTTTGTTGTTCTTTAGTTAAAGCAATTCTTGGAGAATCCATCGAACCACGAACATATTCCTTCATACAATTTTTGCAAGGATTGAGCCTAATTGTAGAATCATCGACAGCTAATTGAAAAGCTGGATACAAAAGATTTTGATATAATTGTATTGTACCAACTGACAATTTTTTATCAATATATAAATGTTTATAGAATTTTAATATGTCAGATTTCTTAACTGAGCATATCTGCATGTTACCTAGCAAAGAATTTTTAATATTCACCTCATACATATTTTTATAATTATTTAATGTACTGTTTGCTAAGTTCACTTTTGTATCTAGGTACATATTAATCAAATCATTAACTTTTGACTGAGCTTTATATGTGTTTATGTTGTCATTAAGATCTTTTTCTATCTGTTTAATTTTTGCACGTAAACACAAATCATCTTTTTTGCCAGAAGGAGTTTTATCGGTAGTTACAAGTTTCCACGAATATATGGCTTTTCTTTTCCCATACTTATCTGTAAATCTATAACGATACCTACCATCTTTTAACTGGTCTTCACCTTCTTTTAATACTCTTCCTTTAATATCTTTTTTGTCCATAAAATATCACCTTTATTTCTTTATTAAAAACAAAGGATTGAGTGATATATTTTACACCTAAATAATATCACTCAACCATAATAATTTCAACAACATTAAATCATATTTATATTTTCTATAAATTCATCAAATAACTTTCTTTTTATCAATCTTTTATTTCCTACATATAATACAAAATTACAAGTAGGTTCTTTAATCAACATAGTTAATCTATTTATTCCAATATTGGAGTATTCAGCAGCCTCTTCAAGTGTAAGGTTTTGTTTCTGATAAATTGGAACTTTTTCTCTCATAATCACGCCTTTCCAGTAGAGCCAAATCCACCTTCACCTCTTGTAGTATCAGACAATTCATCCACTTCATTAAATTCAAACTGTGTAACAGGCTGTATAATTATCTGTGCAATTCTATCTCCACTTGTTATTACTTTTGTTTCATTGCTCTGATTATATAAAGCAACCATGATTTCACCACGGTAATCAGAATCAATCACCCCTACTTTATTTGCTGGAGCAAGTCCACGTTTACAAGCCATTCCGCTTCTTGCATAAATAAGACCGACATATCCTTCTGGAATTTCCATAGAGAGTCCTGTACCAATAAAAGCTGTTTCACTCGGAAGAATTTCAATCATATTTGTATCATTATGTACAATAGCATATAAGTCTGCACCTGCCGCATATTCACTACCATAAGTAGGTAGAACAGCATGTTCATTTAACTTTTTAATGTTTATAATTGGCTTTACGTTTACAACTCTTGTTGTATAATCTGCTCTTTTTAATATTTCTTTCATTATTTTTGCACCTTTAATATACCTTTCTTAATCATTTTGTTTATTTCGTTTTCAATGTTTTCTTTTATAATAGTATTAACCTTACTATTAATATTCTTATCATAAAATGGATAATAAGTAGTACCATTATTTCTAATATCATATGTAAATGTCATATCTTCCAAATTGATATAAAAATAAGCATAAGTTGTAGTTATATCATTATATTTATAAACTGGAATATATAGTTTATAATCACCTGAATCTTTATATCGAAAACCATAATTAATAAGCATCAATTTTGTTACTGCTTTGTTGACTTTGAAATTCGTATTCATAAATTACTTGTCTCCTTATTTACATTTCTGTTATTTTGTCGTTTAAATATTTAAGATACTCGTCCCATTTGTCAATTATGTAGATATATTCCTTACCTTTGACACATTTGAGTCTCATATCTGCTTTAATATTCTCCCAAGGATTCTTTTTAGTGACTAAAGTTTGCAAGAATGAATTAGTCATTCTGCCTATGGTTAAAAGCTTCTCAGGAGGAATTTTAGACACGATTTGTTTGTACTGTGTCAATTTATCATCTGGAATCTTAAAGTCTTTATTTCGGGGCAAATTCTTTAAACTGAATGGAGATATATTTGCACCACTAATTTTAGGTTTTAATAAGGGGATAATTGAATCAGAATTAATATATTTGAATTTAAAAAGTATTTCGGAATCCGTTTCTTCTATATTAAATATGATAGATGGATTTGATTGTTGAATTGCCTTAACAATATTATGACCCCTTTGCAATGAAGGTATATATGCTTGTAATATGCTGCCACCAAAATGAAAAACTTTGTTTCCAAATTGGCAATCAATATACATATCTACATCTTCATATGTTCCATTGAGTTTTCTGCAATAGTCGTTTGTATGAGAATCAATAGGAACTTTTAACCTGTAAATTCCTTTGAACTTATCATATAAGTAAGCTATATTTATCACCTTCTTTTAATATTCTTCGTATTCTTTTTCATCACTTACTTTTGGTGCATTGTTTTCTGCATTATGTATAACTAATAAAGCTTCTTTTCTATCTGTAAAGATTGTTTTATTTAAACTATTATATCCAAATAAATAAGCGTGTTTATCATGTTTATCAGAACCACAAAAATATGTTTCTTCTACTGTCCTGATTTTAAGTTCACATAAATCATAAATACCTACTCCTGGTAAGATACGAGTATAATAGACAATGTTGCCTTTTTGAATATCTTCTTTAGTCATAATTCTCTCCTTGAATTAATCACAATATAAAATCACTTTGTTCTGAGCAAGAGATTGCTTTACATCAATACAGTTTTGATTTTTTGAACCTCGCCACTTCAATGTGAGATCTCTTTGCTCATCTATATATTCTCCGTCAACAACCACATCACACAACTTAATGATTTCTCTGCGTTTAAAATTATTTAATCCTTCTTTAGATAAACATGATGATTGTCCTCGAAAGATTTCTGAATAAGAATATCCTGTATATAACCAAATGGTTTTCTCAGGAAAGGAAATACGGATTTGTTTGACTAATTTGAGAACTTCATCAAGGTTATTTTCGTGTAGTGGATCACCACCACTGAAAGTAATGCCTGATATATAGTCTTTAGACAGTTCGTTGAATATCTCCTGTTTTGCTAATTCGTCAAATGGAATGCCACTATCAGGATTCCACGTTTGAGGATTTTGACAATTATAACAATGGTGAGAGCAGCCTGAGAGCCATAAAACGACTCTCAAACCGTCACCATTGTTCATATCATCATGTGTAATATTATGATAATTGATATGAACCACACTCCTTACATTGAAACTCTATCCGCAATTTCTGCATTCTTAGCTTCGTTATATCTTGTTTCGCCATGTACTCTTGTAAATCCCAAGTATCCGTTCATCCTGTCAATTTTAGTAATCATCTTGCTACCACATTTAGGACATGTATCCATTTCTACTTGCTGATATCCGCAATCTTCACAGTAGCACATAGCAAGATTTACTCCTTCATAAAAACCTTTATCCATTGCTCGAAGAATAAGTGTTTTAATAGCTTCTTTGTTATATCCGAGATTGTATCTGCAATACTGAATCTTTCCACCATTAAATAAATTCCAGAAACGTCCTTCTTTATCCTGTTTTTCAATAGGTGACATCTGTTCCGAAACATGGCAATGGAATGAATTACTTACATAAGGCTTGTCTGATACATTCTCAATAATTCCATAAATCTTGCGGAACTGTTCAATCTGAAGACCACACAACGATTCAGCAGGCGTGCCGTAAATTGCATATAAAATATGGTCTTCCTCTTTAATTCGGTTTGTATAATCGTTGATATATTGCATAACTTCTAATGCAAACTGTCCATCTTCACGAATAGATTTACCATTATAAAGTCTCTGTAATTCATTTAACGCAGTAATGCCATAACTCATTGTCATTGGTGGAAGAATCATTTTAATCTTATCTGTTGGCTTTAAATTACCTCCAAGCAAACCACCTTCACAGAAGGCAACTGGATTTACGCTTGCTCTTAATTCACCAATATAATCATATGTTCTTTTATGTAATCCACGAATTAACTCAAGATAATAATCAAGAACTTCATAGAAATCTTTAGACTCCCTACGAGCCTTTGCAAGAATCATAGGAAGATGAAGAGAAACAACACCAAGATTAAAACGTCCTTCAAATATTGGTTTATCATTTTCGTCTATTGGATGCATACCACCTTTTTCATACCATGGAGATAAGAAAGCTCGGCAGCCCATTGGAGATACTACTTTCCCATATTTCTTATACATTTCTGCAACATATCCATCACCTGTTAATGATAACCAATCTGGATACATTGTCTTACTGCTACAATCAAGACCAGCATTAAATACGTCTGCACTTGGATATTTAGCTGAACCATCTCCATGAAGATTTTTGTCATACAAAAATACAATCTTAGGAAATAATACAGGACGTTTAAACCCTTTCTTACCCTGTCCTTCTGAATGAACATTAAGAAGAGAAATAGCAGCCATTTTACCAAGAGTAGATGTGGCTAAACCAATTGTCATCGTGACAAAAGGATAGTCCCCTCGGCTTGATCCAACAGAATTTAACTTCATTTCAATACCCTGCCACCCTTGTTCAAAGTCACGCTGAACTTTGTTTGTTGAGTTTTTATTTGCAAGTTTATCAATAATAGGATTAAATGCTTTTTCTACAAATGAGATGTGCAATTCTCTCAGTAATTCTTTAGCATTTTCTTTATATTCATTGACATATTTTTTATATGATTTTTCTGCATATGGTTCAAGAATTTTATCTACTTCTGGAACTGTAAATCCTCCATATTGCTGTGCGGCAGTAGAAAGAATGATATCTCCCATTACATCAAAAGCAGTATCAAGATAATTTGGTTCATTATACCAAATATTACCCATTTCAAAACCGCCCTTCATAACTTCGCCTACTCTAAACAAATCACAATTAAATGTATCGAGTCTTGCACTTCTATCATGAATATAAATATATCCATCTTTTGCAGCCTGTTTCTCATCGTGAGTTAAAAAGAACTTCTTATATAATTCTCCACTTAATTCATTATAAATAAGACTTCTTTTTGTTGCTACTAATGCTGAGTCTGTATTAGCGTTGCTTTTATCTCCAATATATCTAATAGACTGACTACGTTCATATACCTTGTCCATCATGTGTACAAAGTCTTTTTTGTAGTTTCTATATTCTTTATACATTTTTGCAACTGTTGGAAAATCTTCTTCCAAAACAGATTCTACAATGTTATGCATATCGTAAATTTCAATATCCGTATCTTCGTCATAACTCTCATCTATTTTTGCTAATACATCATTTAAAATCTGTGCATAATCATTGTCTGATAGTTCATACATGGCACGTCTAGCAGCTTTATTACATGCATCAATAATCTTCTGTTCATTGTAAGGTTCTATAGTACCATCCTTTTTTATTACATTGTACAAATTAATTTTCCTCCTGTGAAATAAATGTCCTTCTATACCATCTATCAGCTTTATATGAATGCCATTTTTCAATGACATTTTCAACGGCATTATCATTATCGCTTAATTCTTTGTTAAATAAGTATTTAATCTGCTCAATATTCATTAGAACATCAGATAATTCTTCAAAAAGATTTTCTCTAACTTCTTCTTCTGATTTTGGAGTTAAACCTTTTGTTGTTCTACGGTATTTTAAACATGACTGTATAAGTTCTGCACATTCTTCTGATAACTGGCATAGAATCTCTTCTTTTCCAAGTTTGTCTGCGATTTCAAATACTTTTTTATCCACTTTTATCTCCTTTCTCGATTTCATAAGAAATCAACCTTTCATTTGATATTTATTCCTTTTCAAATCCAATAATATTACCATCATTAATAATTACTCTTGTATTTTTGCACTCAAACAACTCAATACAATCACCAACAGTAATACTATCCATATTAATTTCTGTAGTTTCTCTCAACATAATTAATCCTCCAATTCTGCTTTATAAAGCTGATAAATTATATTCCAATCCCAACAATGTTTACCATTCCATTCCATATTCCAAGGATAAATTTCACCAAAGCAAATCTTTGTCTCTGCGTTAGAAGTCTCAAGATTATGTGCAGAATCATCAATAAATAAGCCACCATTCATATCTATATGAGATTTATCTTTATATTCTTTAAGATTAACCCCTATAAATTGACAAAACGGAAGATGTTCTTTACACCACTCTTCTTTTGCTCTAAGATTTGGACTGTAACCAGAAGAAACAATAACAACTTCACCTTTTAAGGCGAATTTTCTTAAAGTTTCATAAGCATGTGGCATAAATTTTAATTTATCAAAGAATCGTTGCTGATTGAAATATGTATTTATATATTCTCTACTTGCACAGTTAAGTTCTTCAAAATCCCAAGTCTTAATCTGTTCTGATAAAATATATTTATAATCACTGTAATACTTAAAATCTTCATTATATAAGTCACATATCGCAGCAATTGTATCTACAATAACTCCGTCAAAATCACAATAAAGTTTTATACATCATCACTCCAATCTAATAATATATTTGAACATTCATTATTCTTGTCCAATTTGTAATTCTCTCTTAGTATAAGAATATTAAATGGAATATTTTTGTCATGTCTTACACATTCAAGATGAGAACAATTACGATTACTACAATACATTTTAATATTCTCTGACGATTTTATATCTTTCTTCGTTTTCATCTATCTCCTTACATATTAATGCTGTTTCAAAAGCCTCTCTATGTTCATTATCAATAACATAATCAACATGCCACTTTATACCACGAAAATCTTTTTTATCAGCCTTATATCTACGTTTTGATTCAGTTTTATCGGAATCCCGATTGAACATACGTTTTTTTAAGGTTCTATTTGACACTCTTAAATAAAATGTTTTAAAAGAAATTTTATTATTGCTTATTATATTTTGAATTTTTTTATATCCATCAGGTGTTAAAATTATAACTTTCTTCCTGCCACGATAATCAGCGAGAAGACTTCCATAAAACCAAGTTCCAGACTTAGTTTTATATTCCCTCCATTCTGCAAAAACACCATCTTCAATCATTTTCTTAAAAAGTTTTTCTGATATAAAATGGTAATGAATTCCATCAATTTCCCCATTTCTTTTTGGTCTTGTTGTATATGTAATTATTTTTTCATATCCCATTGAGATAAGTTCTTTTGTAACAGTATCTTTACCGCTACAAGATTTACCAATTAGACAAATACTCATTAAACTCCTTCCTGAAAAATCTTCATGTCATTAATGAATTTTTCCTGAATTGCTTTATCTTTACTATATAAGCAAACTCTTATATTATCTAATAAATTTAAACTAAATATAGCCATAATAGATTTTGCATCAATTTCATATCTATAACTTTTTACTGTTATATCATCGTTATATTTTGTAACTGCTTCTATAAAACTTTTTACTTTTTTAATAGTATCAAGTTTAATGTCAATTTCTATTTCATTCATAATATATAATCCTTTCATTATTTATAAATACGAATTAACGAAATTTCTCCTTCAAATATTCCACCTAAAGTTGATACATCGCCTGTGTTCCCCCATTCATTCGAAATTTGAGGAATTAAAGTTGTTTCATCTACAACAAATTCAACTACCGAATCATTACTTATTGTATACTGCCCCAACTTATCAGTATGCTCATCTGATTTTGTATCAGCTAAAATACAAGGTATAATTTCACCAGATTCCATTACAATATCAAATTTAGTTCCAATACAATTTGTATAAAAAGAACCTAATGCACAAGCGTATCTACCATTAATTGTGTATATACCATTTTCGTTTAAAATATATTCAGATTTTAATGAGTATTGTTCTGAAGTATAATCAGTAATTAATCGAGCATCCATATAGCTTTTAAATGGCTTGCAACTTGGAACTTCAAAATCTTCATATTCGAAAATGTATGTTTCTACTATATCTTCAATTGTTTCTTCTGAACTTTCAGATAATGTATTTTTGTTGCTTATTTTGTTTTTATTGTATCTATATATACTTGAATATATAGATTGCTTTTCCTGTGCTGTTTCTAAAACAGTTAAATCATTATTGTTCATCCCCATAATGGGGACGACACATGAACATGTAAGGATTACACTCGCTGCAATTCTATCAATTACCTTACGAATCTTAAACACCCACTTTCTTCATATTTTTTTGTATATATTTTTACGTATGAGTCATTAGATGAGCCTGAATCAAAACCTATTGTCTTTAAGTTTATATCTATAATGCCAGATTCTTGTTTAATCTCATCTATTTCATTATTCTCTCTTGTGCCTACAGCAATATAAGAATTATCTGATACATTAGAAAGAAATTTTTTTAACTGTCCCGCCTTTAAATATGCTATTTGTAATCACTTCCTTCCTATTAAAATGTGTTACTAAATCATAGAAAGGAATTCTTCTTCTGAAATAATAGGAATGTTTAAAGATTTTGCTTTTTGATTCTTACTTGATGTAGAATTTATATCATTGTTAATAAGATAAGATGTTTTAGAACTTACAGAGCCAGCAACTGTACCACCATGAGCAACTATATCGGCTTTTAATTCATCACGATTTTTATAATGATTAACTGAACCAGTTACAACAAATGTTTTTCCTTGTAATGTATTGGGAACTTCATCTAAGATTAAGTTAGGTTTTTCAAATTTGAATTCATTCGCTAACTGAATTATATCTGAATAATGATTTTTCCAATAAGCATTAAGTGAGCTTATTAATGTATCTCCAACACCAGGTAAATATCTAAAGTATTCTGCCCCTTTGATTGTCATTTCATCAATAAATGTATCAAAATCACAATCAACTGCTTCTGCAATCATTTTACTTGCTGTTTTGCCGAGTAATGGAATAGATAAAGCGTAAAGGAAACGCTCAAGACTTGTATTACGAGACTCTTCAATAGAGTTAAGAAGTTTTTCAATAGACCTTTTACCAAAACCTTCTAAAGCTTTCATTTCATTTTCGTGGGCTGATAAGTGATAAATATCCTTAATAGAATTCAACCAACCAAGATTGATGAATTTTTCGATTGTTGCCTCTGATAATCCGTCAATGTTAAGTGCCGACTTTGATGTTGCATGAGTAAGTTTTCCAAGTAATCGTCCTTTACAGTCCTCGTTAGCACAATAAAGAACTTCTGAATTATTCTCTTTAACAATCTTTGTAGGTTGACCACATATAGGACATTTATCAGGAATGTTTAATTCATTATACATTTCTTCATTGCCGTCCTTAAAAGGTTCACCTTGTTCAGCCCATCGAACCTGTGGAATTATAAGATTTGCCTTAAACACACCAATATGCTGACCAACCCAAGGTTTATCTAAAATTTCTTTCATTATTGAAATATTATGAAGTGATGCACGATTTACTGTACTTCCTTCTATTTTCACAGGGTTGAATACAGCAGTTGGACATAGACTTCCCGTCTTCCCCATTGTCCATTCAATATCTAATAGCTCTGTTTCTACTGAATCATTGAATATCTTATAAGCAATACCATTTCTAAAATGATGACTTGTATTTCCAAGCGATTTACCATAAGTTACATCATCAAACTTAAATACTACTCCATCTTGAGGAAGATTTCCTTTTTTTGCAATATTAATAAAATTATCAATATGTATCTGTAACTGATTAAATTCATTTATTGTAATATTATAGCACGGAACTATATCGAATCCTAAATTCTGAGCATTTAATAATCTTTTGTAGAATGAATTATCACTATCTCCTTCAACGACTTCCCAAGCATACCAAGATAATTTTCTATCTTTTACAACTGATGTATCGAGACTTGATAATGTGCCTGCTGCTAAATTACGGCTATTCTTATATTCTCCGTTTTTGTTAATCTCTGCAAAATCATCTAATTTAATTAATGCTTCACCATCAATTATATAAGTTCCTTCCTTATTAATATGTAATGGAACATTAGTAAACTGTTTAACGTGTTCTGTCACATCAGATCCAACTACACCATTTCCCCTTGATTCTGCCAAAATTAAATCACCATCTTTATAAGTAAGACGTACAGTTAAACCATCGAGCTTTACAGAAGCCACAAGATTATGATTATTTGCAAATTTAACAATCTCTTCTGTACTGTGGCACTTTTCAAGTGAAAGCATTTGTGTTTTATGAGTAACTTCTTTTATATTGTCTAATACTGTTGCACCAACGTTATGTGTTGGACTGTTAGATAACACAATGCCAGTCTCTTCTTCCCACTGTCTTAATTCTTCAAGCTTATTATCAAACTCTATGTCACTCATGATAGGCTGTCCAGTATTGTAATAAGCTTCGGACGCTTTATTGAGTTTATTGACTCTATCAACTATCTGATTTCTATTCATTGTTCTCCTTTCTTATCCCTATAAAATGAACATTTATTGTCTCTTAGGTTTTCTACCACAAGACTTACTTTCTGTACAATATCCAACCTCATCACATTTTGCATGAAAAAGATTATCTACAATCCACTTCCATTCATCTGAATATTCTCTTAATGCATTGCAAATGTCTTTGAATAATTCTCTGTATTCCCAATAAGCACGACTGCACATTCTTACTCTACTCATTTCAATAAGACTTCTTAAACTGCGTTTATCTACCATTTTTGTACAATAAGCTAATGGGAGTAACATTGTTGCATCTTCGATTGGTACTCCGTTATTTATGAGATGCTGAATATTAGTATTAATATATCTCATAACGCTATGCCATGTTGCAACAATATCTTCATCATTACTAATTGATTGTGGTGTTACATAACCAAAACCTTCCCCTTTAGAATAATCAATATATCTTGTACTTGCTTGTAATCTGCTTGCTCCAACAATATGAGTATAATATTCACGAATTGTTTTTGCTGAATATCCATCTATAACCATTTCAACATTTGGATATTCCATTACTCTACCATGACCTGATTTGATACAATCAAGACCACGCTTGTAATTTTTTTCATCATCTGATATATTAGCGTTCCAACAGCATCCTGCCCTTGCCCCCATTAATGTAATAGGGTTCTTTGTTGTTTCTGGTAAAATTGTAATTGTTCCCATAATATCATTCCTCCTTAAATGACCAACAGTAATCAACGAATCTATCAAAATTCAACATTACCTGATCATATATATCAATCTTAACTTCAGCTTCTTCTTTATTTCTACTAACCCAAGGCGATATAAATATTTCATATTCACATTTTGACCAAAAAAAATACATTAGTTCTCTTTTCAGTCTTTCTATAAATTCTCCTTTGGAGTAATTACCTTTGATTAATTTTTGAATCTCTTCATTAAATTTACGATGTTTAAAAATGTTATATGTAACAATCTTATTCTTATTATAGTCATGAAAATATACATTCCATTCCATGTCATTAATGTCATTAGGAGACTTTTTATTTATATCTTCATTATAACAAATCCCATTTATTGACAAACTACACATAAATTCATTGCATTCTTTTCCTGGTCTTGGGCAACCCATATTCTTTATAACCTCCTTAATTTTTACAAGAAAGCTTAGTTTACTGTGATTTTGTTCAAAACAAAGTCTTCTAACTCTGGGAAATCTTTAAACATTTCTTCTGGCTTATGTTCTCTAATTGACTTGTTTAAATATAATGGATATATAATCCTTTCTTCTTCTGATATACAACCATGAAATTCCCGATCTGTACGATTAACTAAAACTAAACCAACACTATCTTTTGTGGTATATCGCTTATCTCGCAAAATCAAAACTTCATCCCAAAAATTAAAATATCCGCTGTGATCATAAAAGAACTCTTTATCTTTTGTATCTTTTTTTAATTTATAATAATTCATATTTTCACCTCTTTTAAAAAGGAACAATGGATTCTTGTTATCTCTCATCAACTAACTCTTCTAACACACCACCAACTTCAGCAACAATAATTCCTACTGCTAATGGAATAATCGAACCATTCACTAATGTTACTATTCCACCAATTACTCTAATTGCTGATTTTCCTAAACTAATAAATAAATGTCCTTTACTGTTCATTTCTAATTTCCTCCATAACTTCTTCTACTATGTATTCACAATTTGTTTCTGTAGAAGCAATCTCTTCATATTTGATACTGTACTGATTTAACTTATCAATAATTTCTTTTCTTACTTTTTTTGCTTCGTCTTCATTCTGGAATCTTCCTTCGTTCTCATAAGAATGGTGTCTTGTGAGTAGATAATTCCTATTATTATATGAATTAAATACATTCAGTACAGTCTTATTAAAATCTTCTCCCAACACTTCATCAGTGTTATATACGGCACATAAGATTAATGGTGAATCAACAACCATAACCTGCACTTTATTCTTAACTCTCCCCATCTTGAATGATTGTTTGCCAAATAAATATTCCTGGTGTTTAAATACTTCACCGTTATTTTCATATACCTTATCCTTGGCAAACTCTGAAACATATTCAGCATTGATACCGTGTCTTTTTAATTGTGCTGTAATATCCATTGCACAGGTACTCTTGCCTGCTGATGGTTCTCCAAATAAATTTATAACAATTGTGTCCATTTTTGTTCTCCTTTTGTTACTTTAACAACATGTAAATCGCCCACGGATAATAGATATAATCCAACACCACATTAAAAAGCAATTGGAATCTGTGGAACTTAAAATCCTCAATATTGTAACTAAAAGCTGTTTTTACTTCTGATAAATTTACGCCTAATGACCATAAGCAAGTAAATACCTGTAATGCAGACATTACAATAAACTCAGTTGTTCCAATTTTGTTTCCTAACACTATGTAAAAGATGATTAAGAATAGTTCCATGAAAAATACAATCAATATTGCACCACCTTGCATTGCATCGCTTAATGGTTTTCCATTATTATTCTCTTTACTTTTTGCGAGCTGTTTAATCATTCTCTTTCGCCACAATGTTTTACTTAATGCACTTGGCGTACCTTTAATCCTGAAAAACATCAAAATAAATAAAATTGTTAAAGCTAAAATTTTCATATTATGTTATTCTCCTTACCTTCTACATCTCACATTTCCACCAGCATCTATATCACCTGATACGTTACCACAAGTTACAGAACCACCTGCGTCTATATCTCCTTTGACATCCCCACTGACTTCACAACTACCACCGCAATCAATACTTCCTGAATTGCCGTGAACTTCTACTGATCCACCACAATCAATTTTGTTTACATCTCCTTCGATAGTGACTTTAATATCACCACTATTACACTCTTGAATTGTTTTACCATCTACAATAACCATTCCATTGTTGATGACAACATTAGTTCCTGAACATGTGATTGTTTTACCATTAATAGTTATTCTGTTCATTTTTACCTCCTTAATTTTCACAAGAATCTACCGCTTAATTGTTCTTTTTACTCTTTAACTTATTGAATATTTTTGAAAGATATTTCTTCTGCCATTTTGAAAAATTAACATTGTACATTTTTTCAAATAGTTCTACACCATCTCTTTCAAACATTCTTTGATAAGACCATAATTTATCTTTTGCGTTTACATTCTTGTTATATTTAAAATCATCACGCATTACTACTCCATCTTCACGAATAATTTTTATTCTTGAATTTGGACAACTCATACAATCGTCTACATAACATAATCCAAACGGATCATATTCTGCACATTTTTTCTGGTCACAATTTTTTATAATTAGCTTATATTCTGTAATTGCTCTATCGTCCATCATATATAACCTCCAATCTTCCAAAGAAACTGTCGATTCTTGTTTTATTGTTTCAAAGTCTCAACAAATCTCATAAGTTCAGATTTCTTGCTTGATGGAATACTAACTGTTACTTTTTTCCATACATCAAGATTGTTGAAATATTCTTTAATTTCTTTCTGCTCTGAATCCCAATCAATATTATTACTCTTATATAAATCTTTTAATTCCCATTCAAGATAATCGCCATCACATTCTGCAACTCCTGCTTTTGCATAATCTTCATCCGTTTCCCATTCATCTTGAATTTCTACATTACCTATTACTTCACTATATTTGCCATCTAATTCGCCACAACCAATCTCTTTTGGGAATACGTCTTTTAATTGTTCATATGAAGACTTCTTAATCCAAATATTATCCTCATATTCTGAATTGCTATAATATCCACAAGCATATAAATTTACATTTACTAATTCCATTTTTTGTTCTCCTTTCTTTTTTCAAAAATATGTGGGTAGGGATTTTCACCCTACATATTATGTTATTCTCTTTTCTATTCATTGAATTTTTACTATATATGTGATATAATTCAAAAAGAGGTGATTATTATGTCAAATAAATTAAAAAAATCCTTAATTACAACCACATGCAAGCCAATTGCAAATTCTGTAAATAATATTATAGATAAACCAACCCAAAATATAGGAACAACTATGGCTGATATATGGTATCTTGTATTTGGTGGTATATCTCAAGCTGCCGAAAAAAGAAAATTAAAATATTCTTATGCTCTCAAAGAATATGAAGATCAATTAAAAGAGAAAATATCAAAAATTCCGTCAGATAAAATTATTGAACCAGATTTGCAAATTGTTGCACCTACTCTTGAGGCTTCAAAGTATTGTATATTACATAAAGAGTTAATAAATTTATTTTCGAATTTAATTTCATCCTCTATGAATAAGGATTTTTGCAATTTTGTTCATCCGTCTTTTTCAGAGATAATTAAACAGATGACTCCTATTGATGCAAAAAATATATACATTTTTTCTATAAAAACATACTATCCAATATGTAATTATAGAGTATGTTTTAAAGACACTTCGTTTGAAGAATATTATAAAAATATTTTTTTATCAAATCCTAACGAAACTAATTTAACACTTCAATCGGTTTCAATATCCTCGTTAGAAAGGCTTGGTTTGGTAAATATAGATTTTAACACTAAAGTCAAAATAGATAGCTATAAAGACTTTGAAAATACAAAATTATACAAACAGCTTCAAGAAGACTTAATTGCTAACAATATTCCACGAGCAACTAATATTAAAATTGTTAAAGGAGTGGTTGAACTTACCCCATATGGTGAACTATTTATTAAAAGTTGTGTGACACCCATCTAATGAAATCCGTCTTTCCTTGGCTTTTTGAGTCTCTGAAACGCCCTATTTATGGGCATTCCAAAAATCCAGTTTTCTCAAATGTAAAAATACTGTTCATTGTTTCAATGAATACTGCACTTGCTGTACTGATTACCGATATAACACAACTTGTTCGCAGATACATATTGCTATAATCTGAACCATCAGCATTTTTAAGATAATTTATAATCATTGGTTTCCCAAGTTTTACCCTATCTAAATCTAGTTCTACAGTTCTTCCAATTCTCATCGGATATCTGCCATCGGTTCTGTCTTGACCTCTTTCACCCTTTGTTCCTGAATGAGTTATTTTTGTTATTTTATATTCCATGTAATTCCTCCCACTGCATTATTCTCTTAAAATACTAACTTTGGATGAGCTGTATCATACAAACACTGCTGTAAGTGAGTCTGTTTCTTACTTACGCCCTCTTTACTGATAGCCATTCTCAAAGCACCAGTTTGAGCAACCAAATCACATTTTTTCTTTGCTCTTGTAATTCCCGTATATAATAATTCTCTTGTTAAAAGGGAATATGATGAAAAATCAATGCCGAAAATAACATGATCGAACTGAGAACCTTGAGACTTGTGGACTGTAATCGCATAACCAAGTTCAATACTATTAACTTGTGTACCTTCTACGTATACCTCTCCAATACCCATAAATGAAATAAGCACTGCTTTATCTTCTGGAAATACCTTTTTAATAATACCAAGATTACCATTAAAGATAGGTGGATTGGTTTTGTATGTATTCTGTGTATTGATAACTTTGTCTCCTTCTCGAAGAATTGTTACTTTGCCCTGTGATACAACCTCAATCTGTTCTTTATTGTCGTCTTCTGGATTATATAAATCTTGAATCGTATTATTGATGTTATAAGTGCAAGCATCACCTTGTTTTTTAACGGGAACAAGTATCTGAGTTTCCATAACATTGAAGTTCTCTGTGTTCATTGCTTCTGAAAATCTCTGCATTATTTTATAGAAAGTATTACTCTTATCTGAATAACAATCTAATGATAAATCCTGCAATTCTCCTCTTGTCTCTGTGCCAACCCAGTCTTTTTCTACAATCTGTATTCCTTTACGAATACGCCTTGCTTCTGTAACAATGGCTGATGCTGCTGCTTGTCTATGTACTTGACTAAGATATACCGTAGGAATCTCAGGAGAATTGATCATATCAAACGCAATGTTGCCACACCCAATTGACTCTAACTGTCCCATATCTCCAAGACAGATAAGCTTTGCACCTGAAGGGATTGCTCTTAAAAGATAATAGAAAAGATAAGCATCAACCATTGAAATCTCATCTACGATTACAATGTCAACATCCAATGGGTTTTCATCATGATATGTGAAACCATTCTTGCCCCCATCATCAGTACAAGGATATTTAAGCAATCTATGAATTGTATATCCTTCTTCTCCTGTGATTTCAGTCATTCGAGAACTTGCACGACCAGATAAAGCACACTGTACATATACATAATCTTTCAATGCTTCAAGAAAAGCAGACACGGATGAACTCTTACCTGTTCCAGCTTCACCATAAATAACAACTACATTGTTTTCAAGTGTTTCTTTTACACCCATTCGCTGTTCTTCTGTAAACTGCCAACCATTCTTATGCTCGACATGTTTGATTGTATCTTCCCAATCGCCATATGTAATCTCTGATTTTGCATCTCTTAATCGGATTAATTCTTTGGCAATTTTATCTTCAATATTGTAGAATTTTCTAAGACCAATCTGTGTCTTATCTTCATTCCACCACAGCTCATCACCCATATCATGAATTGCTTCTGTAATATTCATATCAGGAACATCTTCGCCAAGTTCATCAATAATTGCCCCCATTAACTCATCAGGTGTAATCCATGAACAACCATCCTGACCAGAATCTTCAAGGTATTTGTAAATAAAAGCACTAATACGTTGAGAACAAAATTCTTCCATTCCACTATCAAGAGCTATTTTGTCTGCCGTTTTCCAACCGATTCCTTTTACTTCGTTACATAAGATATATGGATTATTTTTAACCTTTTCAACAACTAAATCAGGTGAATTATATCGTTCCATCAATCTATTCACCATATTGTTTGTCAAATTGTATTGCTCCAACTCTGAGAAGATTTTTGCTAAATGGATATTCCGATTAAATCTTTCAATCCATCGTGCAGCCGTGTCTAATCCACAACCTCTGACCTTTACTAAATCTTCTGCTTTGTTATTCTTCAAAGAATCAAACGGATCATCCAATGCATCATACATATTTTCAATCTGAAGTGGGGTGAACAAAGTGGACAAGAATTTCTTCTGTCCAACTTTGTCATTCTCATTAAAGGTAATGGCACTATAGATTGATATGATATTGTATTGTCCTCCCCATTTGGGATCTTCTACATAATCTGCCACTAATACATATGGATTACCTTCAACCAACTGTGGCATTGTACCTTTGATTATAATTTGATTGAATTTGTCGGTCTTAGGTTTACCCTCTTTGACCTTATCTACTGAGACAACAGCAATTCCAAATTCATTTTTATAAAATCGTATTGTCTCTACACTACATATAATTTTTATTCTATTTTCTGATGCCATTAGTCCTCACTTTCCTTTTAATCAACTTTTGTTCTTTCAGATTGAAGTAGCAATGTGCCATCTGAATGTATCTCTTGAACTTTGTTTACTGTGTGCTGATAAATTGTGTCTTTATAAATCATTGGTCTGAAACTATCATCTCTTCTGATTCCTGCGACAACAATCTTTGAACCTCTACTTAGCCAACTTCTTTCAAGTACAGTCTTCTTATCACTATTCGGATCAAGCTTTGCTGAAATTTGTTTATTATAAAATGCATAATGACCTTTATTAAACTTCACATGTACTGCACCATACTTCGTAAGAAGTGTAACCATACAATGCAAATTATCAGCATTGATAACTGTTCCTGCTATTCTTGATATCTTAAATTTAGGCATTTTCTTTGGTGAACCATCAATATAACGAGTATAATAATCGTAAGGTTCTGGTTCTTCTGGTAAATCGAAGAAATTAACTATGCCATATAATTCTTCATTAATATTCTCCAACTCATGTTCACCATCATAGAAACTTAATGCTTGCATAGACCAAGAAGGTAATGTACCATCAGCATATTGATTCCAAACAGTTTTAAATAAAGCTTCATTATAGAGATCTAATGTATCAGTATTGTCAAACCAATCCTTTAATGGCTGAATGTATTTATCAACCTCTTTAGTAAACAATTTTTCTGATACAATATAATATTCTCCTTTTATCTTAATTACTGAGTCTTCTGTGAAATGTTCCTTGAAGAAAGGCTGAGAATTGTTGTCGAGAATATAATAACCATCATGATATCCTCTTTTTGGTACTTTCTTTCCTTCATCTATATGCTTTTCATACAACCCTTCATCATCTAAAACATATTTTTTGAAATTAACCATACGTTTTGCTAAATCTAATGATTCAGGAATAATACCCAATTCTGTCATTTTTGCGAACTGTTGCATTGTAATCTTGTCACTTGGAGTAAAAGCATAGTTCTTTAAATACCAACGCATTGTTTCTTTTCTATCCGATGAGTGCAATTCTGTAAAGCAACCAGCTTTAATTAATTGAACCATTTTTGACTTGGTAATAAGCTTTGTATCAAGCATTTTATGAGCGAAATCTTCCATAGAATTAAATGGTCTGTTCTGAATAATTGCTTGTACAATATCATCGCCTATACCATTGATACCCTTCAGTCCAAAAATGATACGATTGTTCTCAACATCTGCTTTAAAACCGAAGTCTGCTGAATTGATAAGTGGAAGTTCTACTTTAACATTCTCTTTTTGAACAGCAGCTATTGCTATTGCCATCTTTCCATAATTGGTAGAATCACCTGCATTTTCATCTACTGCGCCAGAATCTACAATTAAATTCGCTGTCTGCCAGTAAATCGGGCTGTATTTATAACACAAATTTAGCTCTTGAAGACCTATAATCGAGTAGGCTAGTGTATGACTTTTATTGAATCCATACCCTCGCTGGGTGCAAATAAGCACATTCCACACATAGTTCGTTAAATTCTTTGATAAATGCTTCTCTTCCGCATTAGCAAAGAATTCTTCTTGTAATTGCAAGAACTCTTTTGGTTTCTTCTTTGCGACCGCTTTTCTTAATCTATCACCCCAAGCTAGTGAGAAACCACCAATCTTCGGATGCATTGTCAAAAGTACCAAATACTCCTGGGCTTCACAGATACCAAATGATACTCCAATAATATCTTTCAGAATATCTTGTTCTTCTTGTGTCAGACCATATTCAGTCATTTCATCATACCAATACTGGATATTTTCTCTAAAACGAGCATATTTCTGTAATGGTGTTTCAGCACCTTTTTCCTGTGCCATAAGTCGCAATACTGAGTTAATGGTTGCTAATTCATCGACAGAAGCAGGTTTTGCTAATGCAACCGCCTGTACGCCACTCTCTTTCTCCATCTGAAAGAATGACATTACTTTGTGATTCCAAAGCATTTCCCACATATCTTTAGCATTACGTTCCAAAGTATATACGCCAATATATTTTTCATAAGTAGCTTTCAATGAACCTTGCCACTCTATTACATTATTCTCCAAAAGCAGTTCCAACTCTGCTTGCATTTTATCCAAAGCATCAATACAAAGCAGATCGACCTTAATAAGAGAACAATCTTCACACATATGCAAATCAAACTGAGTAATAACATCACCTGAATTTGTTTTCATAAGTGCTGTTGTATCTGTAAATGGTCTATCAACTAAGATAATTCCACCTGCATGTGAACCTACACCATTGACAAGTCCTTCTATCTTCTGTGCAGCTTCCCATAATTCAGGATATTTATTCATTTCTGTAACAAATTCTTGTACAGGTGGGTTATCATCATCACCATAATACATTTGTGATAAAGTTCTTAATTGACCTCTATCAGCTACAATCAATGAACTAATATACTGAGCTATATCATTATCAATCTTCAAACCACGAGCTGCTGTTAAGATAGCACTTCTACTCTTTTCAGTTGATAGTGTCATAACCTTACTAACTCTATCTTCTCCATATGTATCTTTCATAGCCTGAATAACTGCTTCACGCTTTGAACCACATATATCAATATCAATATCCAAAACAGAAGCACGTTCTGGATTCAAGAATCTCCAAGGATACGTCTTTGTTTTTTCTCTTAATGGATTAATCTGTGTGATACCAAGAATATTTAATAGACAGAAACCTACACCAGAACCTCGACCAGCCCCTACTAATGTACCTGCACTCCAAGCAATCTGTACATCAATAGCAATCTGAAGAAGATATTTAGACCAACGAACCTTCATTTTTTCAGATGAGTCCTTTATATAATGAAGACATTCGTTTATTTTTTCATAAGCTTCGTCTGTTTGGTAATAAGGATCTGTGTCAATATAAGCAACAATATCTCTTACTAAATGCCTATCACAATCGTATTCAGAATGATAAAACTCACTTAATAAAGGGATTTGATTCTTAAACTTTTCATATAACTCTTTGTTTGGTTCAGAAGTATTTAATGGAATATACGGAATATCAAGGTCTTTTGTGAGTTTATAATACTCTGCTTTTTCATATATAAGCATTGTATTATCTAATCCTTTTTGGACTACATCGTGACCATAATATTCGTCCATATATTCATGAATTTCTTCTTCACTCATGATATAAGTGGTAGAATAAAAATCATCTACTTCTCTATCGCCCTCTTGAGACTCCAAAAAGATTTTATGTATCTGTCTATCTTCTTTTTTAAGATAGTGTGCATCCGTTGTAATAATATATGGTGTTCCTGTTTCTTCTGATAATTGAATTAATTTATGATTGACATAGATTTGCTCCATCATATGAGAAGGTTGCAACTCTAAAAAGAAGTATCCTTCACCAAATATCTCATTCATATATGCAATCCAATCTTTACAAGATTGCCATATTTTTCGATATTCCTTTGGATTTGCCCTTTCTAAATCCTGAAATTGTAAAAGTCTATGTGGTAAAGCTCCCCCAAGGCAAGCCGAGCTTCCGATAATATCTCCTTTATAGTTTGTCATCATTTCTTCAAGATCACTATAATAGGTAGGAACTCGCATCATGACATGCATAAAAGAGTTCTTAGTCCAAGCTTTTGTACTTAATTCTCTAATGCCTTGATGCCCATGAGCATTTAATGCCACTAAAATAAAATGAGGATATCTATTATTAAATTTATTCTCGGCAGTTACATCTTCTGTACACAAATATATCTCATTACCAAGAACAACTTTAAAATTCTCCCATCCTTCTAAATCCTTGTGACTATCATAGTATTTAAGTGCATCTAAAGAGGAAGTGATAGACTCATGTTCCGTAAAGCAAATGCCAGCATGACCTAATGAGTGAGCATACTCAATCATTTCAGGCACTTTATTTATAGAATCTCGAAGTCTTAAATTGCTTCCCTCTGCACTATGGTTATGTACTCCAAAAAAACTCACTCAAATCCTCCTCTTATAACTGTTTTAATAAACTTCTGACTGGTTCTCTTCCATAATTCTCTTTCAACCAATCAATGTATCCTTTATCCTTTTGTGCTACTTCCACAAGACGTTCATCCTTATACTTACCAAAATTCAACACATAAGTATCTAAAGGTGGTAACTCAGGTTTCTTCCACTCATCAAACTCCATGTCTAACGGCTTTCGTGAAGCAAGATAATCAGCCAAATGAACAATCTCCTGATATTTATTTGATGGTTTTGGAAGCACAATTCCAACATCTTTTGGTTTGTTTGAGGTTGTCCATTGTCCCATATGAGATTCAATCGCATTAGCAATCAACTCAATTTCTTTATCTGAAATAACTGCATCTTCTTTGTGCTTTCTAACCGCTTCTGCCATTAACAACGGATGATCAAATACTGTAAACACTTCCTTTACATCATCACTTGCACCTGATTTTCTGCCATCATGCACTAAACCAGCACATCTTAATAAATCTCTTTCTCTGTCAGTGAATTTGTTCTGATACTGCTCAAGACTGAAAAACCAATTAAGGAATCGTACAACTGCAATACTGTGTCTCATCAATCCACCATCGCTTAATGCATATGCAGGATGGTACTTGCCTGTAGACGAGGCAGGTACATCCCACCAATACAAAGGAAGTTCTGATACCAAGAGTTTACAGAAATCTTTAATATCTTCATTTTCAAACGAGTCATAAATAGGCTCAATCATTTTCAGTTTTTCTTCTGTCATTAAAATACCAACTTTCTTTTCTTCTCTGTATTATTATTCTCCAAAGCATTCCACTTTTTATTGACTTCAAATGTCTTTTGAGTTGGTGTCCACTTTGAATAATATTCACATTCATTTTTATAAATAGTTGCTTCTGGATTTGTTGTGCAGAAATTGCACCAATGACATAATGGAGTGGGCTTCGGAATAAACAGATTTTTATTCTCACTTGCTTCAATATCACCAAACACTTTATCAAGTGCTTTAATTAAACGCTTTTCCCATCCTTTTGTAAGAGCATATTGTTCATCATCTATAAGGATAAATCTATACTGCGATTCAATAGGCAATTCACCAAATTCGTTTAAAATTGCCAAGGCATAAATTCCAAACTGTAATGAAGTTGCCAATTTACTCTGATCGTATATTTTCTTGGAAGTCTTATAATCAACCGTTCTATACTGACCATCTTTTACATCAATTCGGTCAATAAAACCTTTTAAAATAACTTTGTTATCCCATACAATTTCAAAAGGTTTTTCAAAATATGTAGGCTGCCAAGTAGTATCTTCCATTTCTTCGTGTAACACTTTATCAAATAGTTTTATTTTTTCTTCATATGAAGCACCACTCGCATTATCAGCTTCGTGCCATACTTCAAAATATTTTCTTCTTAGCTGTGCTACACCTAATAATTCTTCTTTGGTTTTTTCGTCTGTTTCGGTCACTCCATTCTGTAGAATATTATTTAACTTGTCATAATCTACTGCTTGACCAGAAGCAATCATCCTGCCCTTCTGTTCCAAAACATAATGACACAGACTACCCAACTCAAGTGCAATTGAAGTATCCTGTGAATACTTCTTATCCATATATTTAAACTTATACTGAAGAGGACAATTTTTAAAAACCTCAATTTTACTATATGAAAATGTAGGTAAACCTTTGTCCTTATCAGTTACAGGTCTTACTCTATCTTTTAATTCTTGCAATTACTTCTCCTTCTTTGATTCTTTCAACACTCTATTAACTTCATCCATTGTGATAACAATCTTCTCATCTAATAATTCCAACAATGTTTCTTTTCCCATATCTGTAGGACTGGATTTATAAGGCAATCTATTTTCACTGTCTAACAACAAACAAACTTTGCAATATGGCACTAATCCTGCTACTTTTTTTACAAGTTTGTTATAATAAATCTCTGCTTCAAAAGAATGTGCATCCTGGTATTCTCTATCAAAAGCCACAATCACTTCTTCACATTTGAGATATTGCAATAACAATTTTTGCTGAGTGACAGTAATATTACTTCCGCAAGTTGCTACTGCAAATGAATCTTCTCCAAAGTACGAATAATTTTGCATACATCCTTTTTCTGATTCAAGCAGCATTGCTTTTCGTATTGATTTAATTTTGTTTTGGGTAACATTGATTCCGTATAGATTTGAACCTAATTGATGACTAAGAAACTTTCCACTTATTTGAAGCGGAACATACTTTCCTACTCTTTCAATATCAGATTCATCAAGATAACGACCTCTAATTCCAATCAACCGATTGTCTTTGTCTCGATGTGGAATTACGATTTGATTGGTCAATCCATAATAACCAATCTCATACCTGCTCAAAGCTTCACGAGAAATGTTGTCATTTAACCAATCTTCATGAGGTGCATAGTAGAATGTGTCTAAGATATTTTCACTAATTTCAGACAATGTAGGTATTTCACGTCTATTCTTTTTTACTGACTTCAAACGATTAATCCATTCAAAATCATTGATACGATTTTTTTCTTTCTCAATCTCATCAGCACTTGTAACAGCCAACTTTCCTGTAAGTTGCCCAATAAAATGTAACGCTTTATACCATGTAACTGTCTTTCCTTTAACTCTATTGGCTCTAATTACTAATTCAACAACATTAAAACTGTCTGAACATTTAGAATAACAATGAAAAGTTCTTCCTTTGTATCCTTTATCTTCATTCGGTTCGTGATAATAATATAACTTCCATGAATCTGATCCGTGACATACTGACTGGAATATTAAATCACCATTACTATCTGTTTTCGGATAACTAGAGCCAAAATAAGTAACAATTTTTATTATATCTTCCTTAGTAAGTGAGTTAAGAATTGCATCTTTATCTAAATACATGCCCTCACCTCACTTACCATTTTCCCCAACTCTTCTTATCGGTTGGTTCTTCTTCCTGTTCTTCATCAATCGGATTATCAGGTACTTGAGATAACAATACGGAATGTTCCTTAATCTTCTCTTCTACCTGTTCAATCTTTGTAAAATCCATATCAATTAACTCAAAATCATAATTCGTTACAAACAAACACTGTTCTGTCATAGTACCCAAATCAATTTTTGTCCAAATAATGATTCGTGTTAATCTTCCTCGTCTGACTTTGTATACCCAATGACACATATTAGGCACAGGCATATTAACCATTTTATGTAATACTGATTCGATTTTCTTTTTTTCTGCTTTGGTGGGAGCCATTGAAATAACCCCCATATCCAATTTATTCGCTAATGCTTTTGAACCAGCTAACAAGTTCTGATCCTTATACTGTGCATTTTGTGCTTCACCATTTAACTGAGAAGCAGTATAAATAAACACATCCAACTGTTGAGCGATTGTCTTTAATTCGGTTGCAAATACTAATAATAACTGATGCTCTTTCAATCCCATTCCAGATTTACTATTTACTTCTGCCATTAAACGTAATGAAGTATGAATATAGTCGAAGAAAAAATATCTAACAGAAAATTCTCTATTATATTTCTTTATCTGGTTTTTAATATCTTCAATGGAAAAATCAGGAATATGTACGATATATAATGGACTAGATTCGATATAAGAAATGGCTTGTTGAACTCTTTCTAATTCTCCTTGCTCATATGTACCATATAGAATATGTTCCTCATTTACTTTACTAACGGCTGCAATTAACAATGTCTGTATCTCATCTACTGGCATCTCAGTTGAGAAAATAGTAGTTGGCTCACAATTTCCTGTATACACATACTGCTTTGATACAACATCATAAAAATACGGAACTGCAATTTTACAAGCATCACCAGCAGCCATACGAGTTTTACCACCACCTTGAGGACACGATCTCATAAATAAACATCCTAATCTCGCACCTCTTGATACAGTGTTCAATCCCTCATTATTCAAAGCCAAACCAACATCAGGAACTTCCATCAATTCATTTACCAAATCTGTCATACCGTCACCAGCTTGAACATCTGTGCTTAGTGTATTGGTACAATATTTCATATTGGGATTAATAACAAATGTTGCTTCAACCATTTCAATAATGTCTTGTTCGGTATAATTGTCAAACTTAATTTGTTCCGCTTCCATCTTTGAAGTATCTGCAATGGTACTGTCAAAAATAAATCTTGTATCAAGACCTTTTTGCTCATAATATCTAAGCAATGCGTATTTTCTTAATCTGTGATAATAATAATCATAGTTCTCAATAGTAGCCATATCTCTTGCATTTGAAAGATATTCTATACCTTGATTCTCCTGAAAAATTGAATACTGTTCTTTATAATTGCTTAGATATGAATCTATACTAAATTCATCAATTGTGGTGCAACCTTGCATATGTAGATTGTAAATTGCAACAAATAGCAATTCATAGAAGTTCTCTGTATTAAAATCAGTTCTATCTAATGGTCTATCAATATCATCTATTAAGGAAGAATCTTGTATTAAACAACCAATCGTATTCAAATATGCTCTTTTATCTACAAGTCCTTCGTGTGCCATTATTTCACCTCTTTCCCAATTGACTGAATATCAATCTGTTTTATTTTTCTCCTTTTAGGTTGAACGATAATGGTCTTTTCTTTGTACATATTTGAAATATCCATATTTTCATTATGTTCTTCCAGTTTATCAACCGACTCATAATACTGCATTGCTTCTGTGTGATAATATGGAACAATACCAATTACATCACCAGTTAAATCCTTTTCAATGATTTCATGCAGATAAACCAGAGTCTTATACATGCTTTCATATGTAAATCCATAACGCTTGATATAATCTTCTGTTAAGGCATATACTTTTGTACTTAATTCTTCTCCTTCGATGAGACTTCTTAAATACTTATAATACTGTTGCTTTTTTGCATATTCCTCTTCGGACAATGCTTCTTTTAATTCAGCTTGAGGTCTAGCCTTCCTACCGACTTTTTTCTTTGTAGCAACCTTATCTATCTGTTCAGTTTTGTCTTTCTGCAATGTCTTGATTGCAATATTAAAACATTTTTTATGAGCATAGCGTCCCTTGTATGGAACGCCATCCTCATCTACAATTGGCTCATTGCATATTACGCATTTTCTTCGAGCTGCCATGTATCAACCTCTTATAAGTTATTCTCCTCAATGAAACTCTCAATATCATAAATGATTGCTTCAATAAGCTGTTCCTGACCTTTCTTCAGGTCACTAGCTTTCTTGCCTTCGCCTAACTGATTTGCAACGATTGTCTGTAAATCCTCAAGATATCCATTATCAGCAAGCTTTTCTCCAAGTTTCTGTAGCTCGTCCATGAGGTCATCATATGATTTAACATCAACTGTTCTCTGTGCTTTCTGCTCCTCGTATGTAACTGCTGTGATTCCCTCTTCTCTCTCCTGAATCTCAATAGCCTTAATAATTACATCTTCAAGAGCTTCAGCAGTGAACTCCTCAATATAAGTAGTAGGAAGATAATCGAAACGAGAACGAGCAAAGAACTCATCTGTCTGTGCTAAGAAACCAGAAGACTTAACAACCTTACCGTCTTTATCAACACCGTTAGAACGAACATAAACACATAAGTCTGTATTATTGATGATAGGTGCTAACGCTCTCTTATCAGCCTTTGGTGAAATATATCCATCCTTCTCCTGTGCATGTGCAATAAAGTAACAGCAATATCCAGCACCAAGTAACTTGTTAATCTGCTTCCAGAACTCAGTCTCATACTCTTTCCAAAGTCCATATCCACCGTTTCCTTCTCCAATTGAAGGAGCTTTATACTTCTGGCAAATAAATTCCTGACAGTAATTTGCAGCCGCTTCAATCTCATCAAAGATAATTGTTGAATACATTTCTCTTGCCTTCTCTACTGTTGCAGGATCTGTGAGCTGCTTGTTAATCTTAATAAAGTCAGACCACTTTGTAATAGGACAATATGGAACACCAGGAATGGCATTAAGACCTGCCTCGAATGGAAGATAGAATGGCTTCTTCATACGAGTTGCCTGTTTAGTCTTTCCTAAGTTATTTCCACCATAGACAAGAATAACCTTGCCCTCTAAACCTTTTGCTACTGTGCTGACCTGTGGATTAAAAATATCTAATTCGTTCATGTAATTCTCCTTTATTTTCAAAAATATTTTCTTTAATAAAAATGGTACATATTTCAAACTATTTCATTCGTACCTACAACAAAGTTAGATTAGAAACCTAAACTTCTACCGTGTGCTGCACCACTTGGTTTTGCAGTAGATGCCCTTGCACCACTCTGAGCTTTAGCTTTTGCTTCCTCAAGACGATTTGCTCTCTCCTGAATTGCAGCCTGAATTGTATCAGCAACATATGGAACTTCTGGTGTGATACCCTCTTCATAAGGCTCAGAAGCACCAGTAATAATAAGATCACTCTTGTAATCTACTTTTACCTTTCTTCTTGGCTTACCAATCTTAACTGGAATCTCTGTAACAGTCTCAATTCTGTTATTAATAATGTCTCCATAGAACTCTACTGTCTGTCCTACTTCAAAGCCAGAATCAACTGCCTGTGCTACTTCACCCTCTGCTACAAGATCAATTGGCTCAATTCCGTTATATGTAGGCATCCAACCACTCACCACAAGTCTTCCTGTTTCTACTCCCTCGTTATCAAGTTCAAGACTAATATCCGAAATAAATACCTCTACTGCGAACTCTGCATGTGGCTCAAACTCTTCATCAGCCTTTAATCTATTGAAGAAATTGCTCTTGTAAGCTACAATCTTCTCACCATTCTTACCTGTGAATGGACTAATATCACCAGTTACTCTAACCTTTGTAGCCTCTTCCTCACCAACTTCTGCAATAGACTTGTACTCGTTCATTACTGTCTGAATACCTGCATAAGTCTTGTTATCAGTACCAACCTTAGTCTTCTCATTTACATTGACGTTGTACTTAACAAAATTCACATCAGAAGTCTTGACTGTAATATGACCTGTTACCTTATTCTTTCCATCCTCTGTTACAATCTTCAGATCCTTCTCACTAACTACACCTACTGCTGTTGCCTTTGCATTTGCCTGTCTTAAATTTGTTTCCTTTGTTGTTGTCTCTGCCATTTAAAAATGTCCTCCTTAAAACTAAAAAAATTTATGTAAATATTGTTAATAAAACAATCTATTTAAACGCCCAAATGGACGGAACACAGAAAATAAATTTATGTAAGATCTATCTTCAACAGTGATTTTTGAGCGTAAAAACTCAAGGGTATGCTGTTCTTCCACCCATATTTATATTTCTCTATTCAGTTTTGATTTTTGGAATTTTTGAACGATCTGTTCAAGACTAAGAACTTACTTTGTTCTTCATAATATTCAGTATTGTATTTAACATATTTTCTGTTGTCGTGAAATCTCCACCTAAACAAGAAGCAGTTGTCTTTATTTCATAAGTCCAATCAGCTTTATTACTTGTTGATTCTACTGGATAATCCATATATAATACTGTTCCTTTGGGAACAACAATATCATGGTACTTATTTTTGTAATCTTCTTTCAAAACCTTTAACCACTTTTGACAACCTTTATTATATGATTTGTACTTTGCATCACTTGTATATATATGAAAATAAGGTTCAGATGGATATTCAATTCTCTTAAATTTGTTAATTACAAGTAACGCTCCATCAGATATTCTATAAAGGTCTTGATAATCTGTTTCTGCTAATATCTCTATGTATATCACCCCACCTATATATTCTCTATTTATACAGTAATTCTTACTTTGATAAATCTATATGATTGATCAGCATCTGGATATTTTTTTCTGTCCACTTTACTAATAAACATATCATACGATCTAATCCATACTTTCTGATCTTTTAAACTCTGATATACAACCATCTTTTCTTCTGTTTCTGTATTAGTTCCAATAGCAACAATCTTATAGAAACCACCTTTAAAATGTTGTACTGTGTCTCCTGGTTGAAAATCTCTATCATACATGAATAAATCATCTACACCATTTGATTGCATATGTCCTAATATCTCAACATTCATTGTAATAAATTCACCATGTTTTAAAAGTTCGTCCTTTTCAATCAGTGCAACTTTATCAATTAAATAACTATCCTCTTTTTCTTTACAAATAACTATCTGACCTGACTTCCAATTATTTGCAAAATCTTCATTAAATCTAAACTGTGACACTTTCTCACCTCCTCGATATTTTTATTCTCTTAATTAGCAAAAATCACTTTCATCCATACCATAATACTCTTGCATATCAATATAATATTGGTCATCATGTAATGGAATTCTTTTAGCTGTTTCAAAATATTTGCCAATATCTAGCCAACATTGATGTTTCGTAAGAGGTTGGATATCCATGCCTAAATGATTGTTGATGAATAATATTGTCTTTTCCTGTTTTTTCGTTGGATTATATTTCTCAGGAATCTTCCACCCACCATCCAAATATGTAATTTTACATGACTTACAAACAAATTTTTCATGTTCAACTTTATGATAATAAGTCTCTTCATCTTCCCAATGATAAAACCCTTCCATTTTACAATAGGTTTTATTATCCATTTCTTTATCACAATTAGGACACTTCATATTTTCACCTCCTCAAAATCCCAATGAAACAGTGATTTCTTTCTATTGTTATATTCTCTGTTTCTCGATATTGATACCATAAAACCATTGATTTATAAGGGTTTTCAACACCTCATATTTGTTATTCTCTAAAATTCATTGAAAATTAGGGATTTTTGCTCGATTTGAGCATTTTTTAAATTTTTGACCTCTGAAACCCTTATAAACACTAGGTTTGTAAAGCCAAAGAAATGTCAGTTTCCTTCGACTCTATTTCTTCACTGTGACATTGAAAACTGACATTAAAATACAGATAATCAACCAAATACCAGTTGCAATAGACCATTTAAATGTCAAACCAAAGCATATTGTAATAAGCTTGATTATTCCACATGTGACAATCCAACTAAGTCCATAACATAATGCCAAAATTGTAATGATAATAACTGCTGTTACGCCACCTTTTGTTAATTTTTGCTTTAAATTACTCATATGTATATTCTCCTTTATTTTTACTCTTCACCAACAAAAACTAATCTATCAATATATTCTCTACCCTCACCCTTAAAAATAGGAATATCTGTATCAATAATCCAATTACTTCTATATACTCCCGTTAAAGTCTCTTCATCTTCAAATGGATCTGAACATCCTTCTGGAAAACATATTTGAGTTCCTTTTTCATTTTCTATAAAATGATTTTCTTTTACACAACAACTTCCTCTCTTCTGGTATGTCGGTAAATCATTCCAATTGATACCTTTCTGAGTCATAAGCATGTCCTGAATATCATTACATGACTTATTCTGTAATTCCTTATGTGAGAAATTGGCTTGACCTACCATTTGGATTGAATTACGAGAAGCGTCAAGTTGTCGCCAATAAAAGTTGTTAGTAACCTCTTCCTTTGGAATATTAAAACAACGAGCATCGAACATTGCACCCTTATCAACTGCTAAAGATAAAATATGCTCATAGTTTTCATGAGTATTATCCATACATTCGTAACTATATGTACAATAATCTCCTACATTATTAGCAAAAGCCCTATTAAATGCCATTGTAGCCATACTTGCAGCAATACTACATAACTTATCAACTCTATAATCAAAGAAACAATCTGTATTTAACTTATCATAATCAACAAGAAGTAATGTGATTTTATCGCTCTGTTGATAAGATAATTTGCAATTCTGAATATTTTCGCATAAATATTTAGCGGTATCCTGCATTGATTTTATAAATACTTCATCAAACGGTCTTTCAAATCCTCTTGTGAAGCTATGTCCAGCTCTCATGTCTAACCTCAAAATCACTGGCATTCTTCGCTGAAGATAATATCTATTTCTTTTTTCATAACCTTTCATTCTTTCTGCAAGATCACTTCTATCCATATTATTCT
>ERZ773133.752-NODE-752-length-43530-cov-8.220702_pt1 | contig 43530 bp, 42 predicted proteins | sample MGYA00580861_ERZ773133 | MGnify/ENA primary metagenome ERZ773133 (study PRJEB29015, sample SAMEA2737844) | human gut metagenome | biome: human gut; feature: human-associated habitat; material: faeces | place: China | collected 2012 ...
TCTACAGAGGGTGTCTTTCTTTTGTGCAATATTTTGGATTTGCTCATTTATAGTTTTATATTCATTTTCTCTCATTTCTTCTTTTCTTTCTTGAGTCAAAAAATTTACTCAGTATACTCTTGTAATAAAATTTCTTTTACTCTTTTTTCTATTGACTGAGGTTTTACTTGGAAATAATCAGCTAGATATTCAACTATTTTCTTTTTATTGCCAAAATACGCCTTGCTTGCAACATTATAACGATATACAAACTTTTTTGTTGGCATTAATAATTCGGCAGCAAATTGATCAGCACATTTTTCTTTCTTATCTTGATGGCTATTATATTTATACGTTTCTTCAAAAAGTATATTAGAATCAAAATATTTGGAGTCTCCTAAACAATCCATTATGTAATGCCCCAATTCATGAGCAGCTACAAATCTTTGATGAGAAAATGGATCATTCACATTGGTTATAATAATCTTATCTGTATTATAAAGTTCTTTAGTGTCTCCATTAACTTTAATTATTCCAGATATTCCTCCCTCATCAAAATCATCTAAGTCACTATTGCACACTTCAAAATCAAAATCTTTTATAACTTGAAAAATAGGAGTAGCCCCAAATGGTTTATTTGTATAAACTGATAATATTTCATCCGCTATTTGTATGGCATCTGCAACAAAATACTCCTTTTTGCCCCCTGCTTGCACAGTGTGTCTATTCACTATTAATTTAATTTGTTCTCTGCACATTTTTGTATCTTGTTTTCCTTTCTTTGTGTAATCAAATTTTATTAATTTCCCCATAACAAACCTCCATTATTTCTTTAGTGATTTAACAATAATAGTAATATGATTAATTTCTAATGCCACATTAAAAAAATATGTAGGTTTTTATTTTTTCTATTTCATATAATTCCTTCCTTTCTAATCATATTCATTTTTCAAGCTACACATAAAATATTTTTCAAGTATCTATATAATACCAGAAATAGTAGGTATTTACAAGATTTGTTATTATTTGTCAACTAAGAATTTTAAAAAATATATAAAAATTTCATTTGGAAGCAGAAAGGACTCAGTTTTTTTTAAAACTGAGTCCTTGTCAGAGTAAAAATACTCCTATTCTGCCTATGAAATTTCCATATTTCATAAAATTACTTCCTTTGTCCACAACCACTGCAGTATTGATAATCAACAATTTCTTCGTCATAAGCATCTTTAACTTTGACTTTTTCTATTTCAGTATATGGAACAGAAATCCATGATCCATGACTGCCTGCACATCTAGTTGTTTCAACCCACCATGGATTTTCATCAGTACCGCAATTCACTTTTATGATACCAGAGGCTTCGTCATGTGCTTTCGATCCAACATCTGTAATATCAGCTCCACATGTATTACAAAATATATGTTCTTCTTTTTTATATTTAGTAACCTCTTGATCTTCATATTGTGCATCATGATGGACTATCTTTGTATGATTTACCCATGTATGCGAATGAGAAGTTGTTGTCTGACTGTTATTCTGACTGTTGCCATTATTACCACTGTTGCCAGGTTTACTCTGCTGAGTAGTTGTCTGTGCTTGTGTAGTTGCAGTCTGAGCTGTTGTCTGCTTTTGTGTTGTTGTCTGCCGAGTTGTCTCTGTTCTCTTTTCAGTTGTACTTTCTGACTTTTTACTTTCAGTTGTACTCTTCTCAGTTACAGCATTTTCCTCTTCAGTAACACTATCAGTTGTTTTTTCTGTTGTAATCTTGGCTAACTCTGATGTTGTCTGTGTTTCAGATGATGAATCTGCTTTCGTAGCATCTTCCTTTGTTGCATCTGCATCTGTAGACACCTTTTCCACTGTTGTTGTAGCAGTTGTGTCAGATACTTCTGACTTGCCACATGCACACATACTCACAACAAGCATTGCTACTGAAAAAATCACAACCATTCTATTGATATAATTCTTCATAGTTATTATCTCCTTTTCTATTTATTTTTTACTAATTACCATTAATATGTACTTCTATGGTTCATTAAATAAATCAAACATTTTGATCATACCATTATCTCCCATAATTAGCAATAATTTTCTTTTATTTTCATTCAATACGTCCTTGCAGAATTACTTTTTTACTCTTAAGTTCCATGTCTCTATATTATTATCTGTTGTACTTTTTATCATTGTACACTCCTTTAATCAATAAATTTAATATTATTGTCAAATGTGTTTCTAATAATAAATTTCATCAATGGATTTCTTGTCATACAAAAATATCTTCTCTGCAAATCATGTTCTGTGATGATTCTTTCTTTTGAAGATGATAAAAACTCATATTCAACACCAGTATCTTCTATAAAACAACCTGTTTCATAAAAACCATTTCTTAAATAAAAACCTTTTCTATGTGTTTTTATATCATCTGTGTCCTTAGTTGGTTTCTCAATACAAAGAAGAATAGTTTCATAAACTTGATGAAGAATTAAATCTCTTAAAACAAAACTACCAAAACCTTTATTCCTACATTTTTTATCTATCGCCATATACATAAGATAGACTATATCATCATAGGAAATAAGAAAACGCATTCCTATAATTTTATCTGTATTATGATTAATAATCGCATCAAGACGAACATTATTCCTTTTTGCACATTCTTTTATAATCCAAAAAGGAAACCTTTCACTATTTAGAAATGAATTCTCATATATTTCTTTTATCTGCAACTGTCCTTGTCTGTCACAAGTAGAATAACTTTTATATCTCATAATATCCTTTCTTTTATAGGGTTGTTTCTTACATTTTCATTCTAAAGTTTTATGCTTTTCTATCAAATCAAAAAGCATATTTTGTATCACCACTTAACACTTATCAGTCCAAGTTGATTTCTTTAACTGTACAACCTTTTTCTTCTAATTCTTTTATGAATCTTTGCTGCATTTTTTCTGGAACATCGGTAATAACCATACGATGACTTTCACCATTATTATCTATATTTGGCCCTATATGAACCCTTCCTTTTATTTTCGGTTTTATAATGTACAACATTACTTTTCTTCTTTCTCTTATCTTTGCCATCAATTTTAAATGCTTCATATGTCCCTCCATTTAGTTTTTTTTGATTTTACTTACTTATCCTTAATGATGTCTTTATACATATCTTCCGTGATACATACAGAGTATTCATCACTTGTAATGAACAAAAACTTATAAGATGATTTGGTAATTTCTGCTGATCCATTATTATCAACAATGTTCAACTCTTTTGAATCCACTTTTACCATTCTACTTGTTGTATCATCTTTTACATACATACTTTTACCATCATAGGCAATATCTTCAACAGTAATGGAGTATTTGTATTCATCTACAATCTCTTTCTTTTTTGGAAACAACGTTGTTGATGCCAAAATAAAAACAGATGAAACTGCTGCCAATGTAGATAATGTTAAAAATACAAAAAATTCATTTCTATCTTTCATTACATATAATACCATAGTGATATATATCGAAAGACCAAAGATAAATGTTAATATTACACAAATCAACCTCATTGATTCAACAGAACTAATATCCATTTCTAAAATATCCTTTCTTTGTATTTACAAACTTTGTATTACAAAAATGCAGTCTTTTAAGTACTTCTTATCACTCTACAATGTCCTTATACATGTCTTTCGTAATAGACACATAATATTCATCACTTGTAATAAACCAAAACTTATAAGATTTTTTTACCACTTTGGCTGATTCTTTATCATATACAATAGTTACATTCTCAAAAAACTTTTCTGAATCTATAACTTCTGTTTTATCATCTATTTTGTTTATATACACCTTTTTATCTTTTTCATTATAAAGAATATCATCAACAGTAATAGAAGATTCTTGTTCTTCTACAACTGTTTTTTTAGCATCATACAACCCTGCCATAACTAAACCAAATACAGTTAAAATTCCAAACATGATGCTTAGTACAATGGTTGTAGGCCATATGTCAGCACTACGAGATTTCAAATAAAGGATTACAAGTATTCCTAGAGCCAACACCAATGCTGTCATTTTTACAAATAATTTAAACAAACTAATATCCATCTTTTTTCTCCTTTTTCTACATTACTATATGTTTCTATTATCTTGCTATTTTCTTATACATATCCTGAGTCATGTAAACAAAATACTCATCACTTGTAATGAATAAGTATTCAAAAGACTTCTTTTCTACTTTTGCTGATTTTTCATCATCTATAATATTTACATTATCAAAGAAATCCTCTGAATTTATCTTATTTGTCTCATTTGTTTTGCTATCCCTTACATATACATTATCACCATCATAGATAACATCATCAGCAGTGATGGAATATTCATATTCACTTACAACTTCTTTTTTATATGAAAAAAGTGATATTAATGCAAAACCAATACAGTGAAAAATTGCTAATGTTATTGCTACAATTTTAAATACACGACATGCAGATTCTCTCCCCGTCATTGCTAAGTAAATAGCAATAAGTGAAAAAACCAGAAAAATAAATAACAATAGTTTTGACAACATCTCTACCAAGCTAATATCCATATATTTTATGCCTCCTTTTATATATTTTTATTATTGAATAAAGCCTTATGTTTTATTTCCTTTATTTTATCAATGTAAAAATGAATGAAAAATTTGCAAAAAAAAATAATAACAAATAACATATCTAGTGTTATATTTTACTTGCTAACCTTATAAACACAGACATCATATTTACTGTCCTATTATAAATATGATTGGAATGCAGTCCAAAAAACACAGCCAGCAACTTTCCCTATAAAAGCAAAAAAGACTCAGCTTTTTTCAAGCGAAGTCTCTGTCAGAAGTTTGTACATACATATAATATGTACTACATGATGAGTAATGCTTAATGTTGGATGTCTCCTTTCATGTTATCACTCCTATCTTTTCATCAGTTTTTTAAACTGATCGTCCCAAGAGAGGTGAGAGTTTGAGAAATATCTCCAATATGTGTTTTCCCTTTTGAAAAAAATAAACACTCCTTATTACCATCCTTCTTCTGATCACCATGAACAGATGTGACTATTGTAGGAATTTAATTCCTCAATTACAAGAAAATAATCTATTGTTAAAGTATAAAAAAGAAACCTTATGTACAATACATAAGGTTTCATTCTAAGACTATGACAACTTAGCCTTTAATGCAGCAATCTCTGCTTCCTTCTCTGCAAGTTCTGCTTCCTTCTCTGCAAGTTCTGCTTCCTTCTCTGCAATCTCTGCATCTTTTTCTGCAATCTCTGCATCCTTTTCTGCAAAGATGTGCATATCTCTTTTCTTTAATGCTTCACACATTTTTATTCTTCCTCCTTTTTTTGCTGACAAATACAATGCATTATCATTTAACAATATTCCGGCTAATGAAATCACATTGCTGTTGATCTCATCTGCAACATTATCCACACAATTGGAATAAACCATTTGCAGGATATTCTTTAGTTCATTCAGCTCTTTGTTATTAAATGATAACCCGTAGTCATGTCCAATGTCAATGATATTTAATGGATAATTTGGGACAAATTTCTTTATCCGATCGTCCATATCTAACATATCATGCAGGCATCTTGGACCATCCCACGGTTCTTCTCCTGTGTAAAAGACACAGGTAATCACCGGAATTACCTTTGTGTTTTTGCTGATTCTTGATAGAAATTCATCCACAGTCCAGCCTTCTCTTTCCTGCTTTACTGAAAGAATCTCCATCTGCTTACTATACTCAAGAGCATCATAAAGCATTGCTCTTACCGGCATGGCATGATGAATCTCACTTTGGTTCTCAATACCAAGAATCACAAAATTCCCAAAGGTACTTGCTTTTCTAGCAATATCCCTATATTTAGTGATTTTGCCAATTCTTTCTTTCTTTGATTGATTTACAGAAACAGAATCTGCATATGCTGTTTCAACAGAAACAAGTTCATCTTCTTTAATAAACTCGCATTTGAACAGAAAACTGTTGAAAAGATCTGCAAATACAGCATTGTCAGAAAAAAATTTCTTTAATGCTTCATCTGCTGTTGGCATATTTTTAGCCATAGTTTTATCCTCCTATTTATTTTTTATGATAAAAAAATATGGCAGATTGAATTAGAAAAAATAAATTGCCTTCTTTTTCTTTTAGATGTACAAAAAAAACAGCATCCATCAATATAATGGATACTGCTTTTTTCTTATGTCTTACTACCATATCATTGCGTCCATTTTTCAAATCATCCTTTACATGCTATCTATATTTCTTCCTCATCTATTTCCAAATCAGGTTCTTCTAATGGAGATAAATCATCAATATTACTGTCTTCAAACATATTTTCTACAATACAGTCATCATTTATCACAAACTTGTCATTGAATACAAAATCTTCTGGCATACTACAACCATTAAACATACAAGACATATCCTTTACATTCCTTGTGTCAAATCCATTTCCAAATGTGAATTCATCTGGTATACTGCAGTTTTCAAACATACTACTCATATCTGTAACTTCACTTGTGTCAAAGTCTCCAAATTTAAAATCATCTGGTAAATAACAGCCATCAAACATGTGCCTTGTACTTGTGATTCCTTTTGGTAGATTAAGAATAGTATTGCCTATTTCATCATTATAATGAAGATACTCTTTTCCATCCTTATCTTGTAATATTGTAAAATCATTTTCACTGTAATTAAACTCCCCTAGTTCACCTTTGTAATGTATTGTGATTTCTGATAAGTGTGACTCCATTTCTTCTCTCATTTCCTGCATTTTTTCAAAACTAAATTTTGGATTTGCATATACTTGTATTTGCTCCATTGTTAAACCATGCTTAAAACCTAATCTGATTTCTTCCATTTGATTACCATTAAATTTTGGATTCGCATACATCTGTATTTGCTTTGTTGATAATCCTTCTTCAAACCCTTTTTTTATTTGTTCCATCTGTAAAAAATCAAAATCAATATCTGCATATACTTGCACTTGCTTCATTGATAATCCTTCTTCAAGTCCCTTTCTGATTGTATTCATTTGGTAACAATTAAATTTAAAATCTGTATACATCTGTACTTGTCTCATTGTTAGTCCATGTTCAAGTCCCTTCCTAATCTCCTCCATTTGATTATCTCCAATATGACGCTTTACTGTTGGCGAACAACACCCTGCTCTATATTTAGGATCTGCATACATCTGTACTTGTCTCATAGTTAATCCGTTCTCAAATCCTTTTCTTATTTCCCACATTTGATTATTGTCATGACATGCATCAAATTCTAATTTTGCATACATCTGTACTTGTTCCATTGTTAAACCACTCTTAAACCCAAACCTGATTTCTTGCATCTGTTTGCTCTTTAATTCAGGATTAGCATAAAGTTGTACTTGCTCAATGGTTAGTCCATTTTGAAACCCCCATCTGAGTTGTTCCATTTGCATTTTACTAAACTCAGATTTTGCAAACACTTGCACTTGCTCCATAGTTAAGTCATTCTCAAATCCTAATCTAATTTGATGCATATATTCACAATCAAATTTAGAATCTGCATAGAATTGAATTTGCTCCATGCTTAATCCATTCTCAAAACCTTCTTGTATTTCATCTATTTGATTTTCATTAAACTCTTTTCCTTTTGTAATTTTATCTATCATTTCTTGTAACAGCTTCTCATCCATAATAATATCCTCTCTTTCTTCTTTCTATTTCATTGTTCCCAAGCTACATAAAATATGACTTATCTTATTCTTTCAAATAAAAAGAGATACCATCTCATTTGAAATGATATCTCTCTAGGAGAAAATCAGTTATTTATTTTAGAACAGCTCCTTCTTCTTCTCAGTGTGTAAACCTAATCAAATCTTTTTTGTTAATAACAAATCTTTTACCATCTTGTACAAAATAAACCATGTATTATCCTTGTTTCTTTTCTTTGTATTTGTCCATTATAAACTTCACATCCATATCTTTCATTTGATCTACACTTTCAAAATAGTTCTTTTTTGAGGTTTTCTTTTTAAACAACTCATGTTTTATGTATTCTTCATCTTTTTTTTCAAGCTCCTTTTTATAAATATAATCATCTACTTCATCCTCTAACTTATCTATAATAGGAATAACCTTTTCAATCTGAGATGTTATTTCTTCTGTTGCTACATTTTTAGTAATGTTATAGTTGCTGCCTTTTTTATCTAATTTTTCAGCCTCTTTATAATCACTTTTCCAATTATCTATTCCTTTCTTTATCTCAAAAATATAGGGATTATATTCTTCATATATTTTCTTTAGTCCCTTTCTTACCACTCTGTTTTGTGATTTTATCTTTAGGTAAATACTTTTTAGTCTATTATTGACATTTTTCAATATAAAATCTCCTGCTAAATCTTCAATTTTATAGACTTTAATCCATATAAACTTCCTTCTCCCATTCTTGTAAATTGGTATTTTAGATCCTTTCAAATTTCTCAGATATTCTCTTCCACTTATCTCGATAATTGGTGAAAATATTCCTAATATTGGGACAAAAATTAAAATAAAAACTGATACCATCTTATCCAAAAATTCTAACATGATTTTTACCTCTTTTCTGTCTGCTTCTTCTTTTTCTTCTTTTTCCTACTTACTTTTTCTTCATCATCATACTTATCACAAAGAAAACTTATATCCATCTCTTTCATTTGATCTATCTTACTAAAATAGTCTCTTTTAGGTGAAAGTTCTTGTTCTATATGCTCCATTTCTTCTATTTCTAATTCTGTTTTCTTGACATAAGCATCTACTTCTGAACTTAGCTTATCAATAACCGGACTGATTTTTTTTATCTCCAAGATTATTCTTTCTGATAATTCTGCTTGTCTTTTTTCACTGTCATATAAAATATCACGTTTCCTTGCTTGGTTATAGTCTTTATTCCATGCTTCCAATCCTTCTTTTATCTCATAAATATAAGGCGTATATTTCTCATAAATTCTTCTAAGTTCATCCCTTAATGATTTGTCTGACTGACACTCTATTTTCCAAGATATGTCATTAAATTTATTATAGATATATCCCACTATATGCCTTCTTGTATCTATATCTACATTTTTGAGTTTTACCTTTATATTTCTCTTTTTCCCGTTTTTATAAATTTTGATTTTGTTAATAGCAAAAGTGTCACTGAGGCTGTCATTAATCACTTTTATAAGAACTTTTAATATTTCAACACATGTAAAACATATTGCTATAATAAATGGTATAAAAAATATAACTACCCAAAGTATTTTTTCTCCATCCATAATTTTTTATTCTCCTTTATGATTTATTACCTATAAAATATCACTTTTTTTCATAATTTCATTTAAACCACAATATGCTTTACTCCGCTACCAAATTCCAATATATAATTAACCCATCTTTTTCATGAAGTTTTACAAAATCTTCTTTTACTGTCAAAAGATACTGTATTCCTTCTTCATTTCTCAACATGTTTCTTTCACATCCATCATGTTTAGAGACAATTCTTCTGCATCCTCTGTTTTCTATATGATTATAGACATCATTCATAAGAAGCTGTTTAGCAGTTTCTTTGTTCAATACATGATTTGCTACTACAGACTCATTATCCTCTACTTTTCTGATTATCTTGTACATTTGACTTTCCACCCTTCTTTTCTTCTTTATCATACTTATCCATCAATGAACTCAAACTGACTGACTCTAAAGCTTTCAAATCCTTAAAGAAATCAAGATCCTCTGCTTTTTCTTCAACCCTATTTAATTCATTCATTGCATTTTCAACATCCTGGTCATAAAGTTTATCTCTTTTTTCATAAGCATCTATTTCTGAATTTAATTTGGAAATAACATCTTGTATCATTGACATGTGTGGTTCTAGTAATAAGACTGCTTCTTTTCTCCTTGCACCTTCTTTGTTTCCAAAATCAAAATCACTTTTAGCTGCTTTGTCATACACTTTTTTCCAATTTTCAAGTCCATCATAAATGCTTTCCAACTCAGGATAATAGGACTCATAAATAGCTTTTGTTTCTTCTGAGTTTAGTTTCTGAAATATATTACAGATGGGATTTATAATTTCACTTTTAATAGGTTTGAGGATATCTTCTGTTATCTTATCCCCTTCTCCATACTTTTTATAATCAGTAAAATCTAACTTCTTATATTCTGTTTTTCTTCCTTTAATGATTGGAATATACAATATGTTTTTCTTCTCTTCTGGATGTTCTATGTCTTTTATAAAACCTGGATATAGTAAGTCTTTTACAATTCCTAATATATCCCCAAATATACCATCACTTTGTACAATGTAGAAAAAGATATCAATAAAAGTAACAAGTCCACATGTTATCATAGTAAATCTGCTTATTGGTTTAATTATTTTTGCTATAAAAAGAAGATTATTTGGAAATATAACATTACACAATGCATCTGAAGAACAGATATAAAGTAAAAGTGAAGATATAATAAAAAAAACTATATTCCCAGCTAAATTTCCTACTTTTTTATTCATAATAGTATTTCCTTTCTTTTTTCTGATACTTCAACTATAGCAATATAAAAAATTGAAATATATTTGCAAAAAAAATATGAATAAAAAAATAAGAGTGTGTAAATACACACTCCTATTTTTGTTTAGCTCCATTCTTTCTGATACTTTGTTCCTGTCCAATCCAAACCCTCAATCCAATAATTTGAAAGTTCTTCAAGAACATCCTCCGGAATTGAGGAGATTAACTGATTCATGTTAACAGTACTTCTGTCTTTATGGTACTTTTCAATAAATTCCATAATTTCATCAACTGTAACATCCGATCTTTGGATTTTGTAGAATTCCGGATACCAACGATCTGAAAATCTTCCGTTTCCATAATCAGTGGCATACATACCTGAATTCATCATGACTTTATATCCCTTGTCATAATAAATTTCACTATACTGATCAATGTTATCCTTATTGATACTCTCACTATCATTATATGTGAAATCTCTTCTATACATCATATAACAAGGATTACCATCATAATCAATGTCTTCATCTCCACCTCTTAATGAAGCAATACCACAGTTACCACAGATGGTAAGCAAAGGTTTCTGACTTTCTAAAGCCTTATCAATTTTCTCATTCGGGATTGCATGGATTACTCCACACTTGCAGATACTTATATCATATTTCATTTTATTTTCCTCCATTTTTAATCTATTTTTGTACAAGCAATTTCAAATTCTTTCTTTGATAGCTTGAATGGAAGTTTAGCACCTTCCTCTTGAAGCCATACAAAATCAGAAGTTTCTTCTATTACTTCACAAGTTTCCCCATCCATACAAGGAATCCCTTCTTCATTTTTTAAATCATAGTAATTTTCATTCTCTATGACTTCTTTTTGAATATATCCATCATGTTCCAATGGAATATGTTCCTCTTTATTGTCAAAACCACTTAAGACATTAAATAGCGTCTCTAGGCTGACTGTTACCTTTTTTGTCATATTTTAACTTCTCCCTTTTTTATTTTGATACTTTCAATATGATTTATCTTCTCTTGATAAATAAACAAGAAGCAGACTATTTCTAGTCTGCTCCTTGTTTTTATTTAGATTAGAACTGAGGTTCCAAACCTCTGCACTAATCTTGATGGATAATTGCCATCCACCTTCAGATAGGCTTCCACAATTTCCTTAATATTTGTTCCTCCTTCTCTTTTGGCTGCATCCACAACCTCTGTCGTAGCAGAACAACTGATATCTTTATAGTTGTCAGCCGATAGCAACTGAACAACTGCATCTACATCAATATTTGATGCATTGATACTTTCTGATTCCGCTGCTACTGTTGGTGCTGTGGCAATATTTACATTCACCACAGTCAATACCAATGCAACTGCAACCACCAGTGTCATAATAATATTTCTAAACTTTCTCATGTTTCTCATGTTTCTTTCCTCCATGTATTTTTTAATATTTAATTTTAATATGGTACATCCAAATAAAAAAAATAAACAGAGTTCTAGGAATTAAATTCCTAAAGAAAAAGAGTGCCATTTAGCACTCTTTCTCTCTTCATTATAGCAACCCATGAGATTCACAAAACTCTCTCATATGAGTTGCTGCATCTTCACTATAATAGTTTCCCACCATCTCAGGTGTGATTCCTTGCTTCAACATGTCATAATAGACATCTAATTCATCTTCACCATTCTCTATGGCATAAGAGAATCTAGCAGATATTTCCTCTGCCATGTCCACATCTGACTCTGTTTCAAGGACAACATTTTCATCATCATTCTCATAGGCAATAACAAACAGCAATTCTTCTCCTAATCGTCTATCATGAAGCTTTACTGTTGCATTCTGTGGCATTTTCTTTAATTTTTCAATCAGTGTTTTCACTTTCATATATCTATTTCCTCCAATATCAAACTTTATAAATTTAATATGATAAACTGTAAATAGATAAATAACTTGTGAACTGCTTCACCACTTAACTTTGTTTGAAGTGGAAGTTTTGCAATAATCTATAGCCCTTTTTAAGAAGTTTGATATTTTGATTCTATTCTTGTTTGTCCATTTTTCTCATTTTCTGAATTTATAAAATCATTGTTTAAGTTTACAAATCTTTACATATTTCAAAAGATTAACTTCCCTTGATGTAACATTTACCCATATATTTTACTCCTCCTTTTATTCATCTGGAAGCTTTCTCCATTTTATGCCAGTTTTCAAATCTTCTTCACAAGATTGTTCAAAAGAACGTAAGCTTTTCTTATACTCATCAAACAAAAAATCTAAATTGATTGCTACATTCCCTTTATCTTGACTTTCAATATCTTTTATATATGCAGATATAGTATATATTCCATCTGAAACTGTTTTTTCCTTTGGATTATAATAATAGTCACATTTGTCACCCTTAATTACAATTCTATTCATGTCAGCCTCTCCTTTATAAATACTATCATTTTGCTTTTTTAATATTATATTGGAAGTTACATATATTTACAATACATCTATCTACATTCCTTTACTTCCAATTTGTATGTGTATGATCCACGGACAGCATTTCCATTTTCATCCACTTGGACAGCATTTCCATTTTCATCCACTACAAATGTGTAACTAACTCCATCTATCACAACTGTATCCACGTAAAGAGAATCCTTATAAAAAGGATTATCCTCACTGACATTATTTACAGAAGTATTACAAGATTGTTCTTGAGTTTCTTGTTGGCTTTCATTTACATCCTCTTTCTGTATTGCTTTTTCAAAATTAAGTTTTTTAACACCCATAAATAGTGCAAATGCAACAAATACAGAAATAACAAAAATCCTTACAATTTCCAATGATTTTTTCATACAAACATCTCCTTCATTAAAATACAAATCAAAACTCTCTTTTTTGTAAAATACCACAATATCTTTTTCATATTATTTTACACAAAAAAAACATCCAACCACCAGGTTCATCTAATAGTTGGATGTTTCTTTATGACTCAATACTTTTAATACTTATAATATCTCCATGCACTATAAACATAATGCCCAGCAGAATCTCTTCCAACTGTTCTTATTGCTATATAAGTACATCCTTTTGTCATCTTTTTCACTCTTATCTTTTCACTTGTATTTGAGTAAGAGTTTCTTGGATTAAACTTAGTGTTTGAAGATGTATATACTTGATATCCAACTGCATCTTTTACAGTTGCAACCCGTAATGAGGTAGATGATGCTTTGATAATCTTTGGTCTTTCCAACGTTATCTTTTCCCATTCTGCCTTTGCAATCACTGACTCATTATATGCAAAAGTAACTCCATCTTCTATTTTAGTTCCATTTACATACCAACCCTTAAAAGCATAACCATTTCTAGTTGCCTTTGGCAGTGCAATCTTATCACCATATTTATAATCAGATGCCATCTGTGTTGTTTTTCCACCATTTGCATTATAAGTTATCTTGTATTTCTTTGCTGTCCATTTTGCAGTCAGTGTGATGTTATCTGATAATTTCAGAGAAGATACTTTATTTCCCTTTCCATTATACCATCCAGCAAATGAATATCCGTTTCTAGTTGGCGTTGGCAGTGTTACAAGAGTACCGGCTACACCATAATCATATTCTTTGTCACATACTCCACCATTTACATCATACTTTACTACATATCCGACAATGTTTCCACAAACGGAACATACTGCTTTTCCATTAACAACTTCTGGTGTATGTTTCAATTTGGCAATCTGTGAAGTTGTTACATTCTCTCCACACACAATACACTGATTTGCTCTGATTCCATACTCTGTACAAGTTGGTTCCTTGATTGTAACTGTCTGAGTCTGATGATCTGTCTTCTGTATGGTTTTTGTGTTTAATGTTACTCCACACTCACAGATGGTACTCATAATGCCGGTTTCTTTACAAGTAGCTGCTTTTGTAACCTCATTGTGGGTTTTACCATGATTGTTTGGATTTAATGTACCTGTCTCTGTATAAGAATCTCCACATACATTACAAGTATAAGTTATTTTTTCTGCTGTTGTACATGTACCCTCTGTTTTCTTAGCCACATAATTATGTTCTTTTTTAGGTAATACCTCTGTACTGATTACCTCATTGCAGTTAGAACATACAGTTTCAATTTTTCCTTCTTTTGTGCAAGTTGCCTCTGTTGTTCTTGTTTTAATGTAATTTTTATTATGAACTTTTTTATTGGTGTCATTTTTTTCTGATTTTGTTTTGCCACAATTTGTACATTGGTAAGTGATGATTTCTGCAGTAGAACAGTCACCATCAACTGTACTTTCAATAACCCAGTTATGTGCAAGCATTGGTATGCTTATAATATCCCCAATATATTCACCACAATCTGTACACTTCTTTCTTTTTTCTCCATTTGATGTACAAGTTGCATCTTTAATGGTTTCAATTGTTGTGTGAACATGATTGGTTTTATCAATCTCTATTTCTTCTGTCTTTTTTGATTCACATCTTGAGCATTGCAATGTTCTTGAACCCTTTTGTGTACATGTTCCTGCTACAACTGTAAGTGTAGTATAGGTATGTCCTGGATTTTCAGAAATTTCAGATTGTTGAATTACTTTGCCACAGTCTTTACACTGTTTTACAGCATAATTCTTTTCACCACATTTATTTGTTGTGTTAACTTTTGCTATATCTTTATATTCTTCTGGAATATCATTTGAATTATACTCAATAATATTTTCATGGTTGTTTTCATCTTTTGCAACAACTGTTTTTTCTGAAATCACCTTACCACAATACTTACATGTAGTTTTTGTTGATCCTTCTTTAACACAAGTAGCAGTTTCTGTGCTTTTATATCCATCATGCCCATTTGCTTGTTGTGAGCATACTGACTCTCTGTTTGCAACAAGATTATCTTCCAAATCTTCTAAAGATGATACATTTGCTAAAAGAGATGGAACATCTCTATATCCCATATAGCTGAGTATTTGGATAACTGTTGCCGCAGATTTTAAATATCCTTGACTTACTTCTTTAGAATAATCAGATTTGCTATCTGTAACTGCATAATCATAAGTACCACTTTCATCACCAGTTGTATTTATACAAATAAATTCCCTTGATATTGAATCAAAATCATATGGATTGTCAGGACCTTGTGGACCATATACATTACCATAGACTGTTTTAAGTGTATCTCTTAACTCTTCTCTGCTTAAATCTGTAATCAGATAACTTCCTGAATAAACATTCTGCCCTAAATATGTGATGTCATAATCTGTCTCAAATCTTGTTTTTCTTCTGTTACGAATTATATTTATCTGATCAACCATTGCCTTTTTCTTATCAGCATCCATTGGAGTAAGAAGAAGGTTATCAAGCAATTCTTTGTCCATAATGAAAGTAACATCACTGCATTCAGATTTAATAACATCATCATTTGTAACATCTATTATTGCTTTTCCTTGACTTGCCATTGCTACATTAGCCAAATCTACATACAAGTGTGTTTCATTACTTGATGCTGTATCATAGCATGCAAGAAGCTTGTCTTCTACATCAGTATTTACTTCATTATATTTTAATGTTTCATTACTGTCATCATAAGATACAAGTCTTACGCCCATCTTAATCATGCTTGTATTAATGCTTCCATTTTTAAGGCAATAAGCTCCATAATTAGTGTATGTTTTCACAAAATTCCGAAGCTCATCTGTTGTTAATACAGATGCTATATCTGTTATATGGAAACCATTTTGTACACTGACATTTGATTGAATTGTTTCTGCAAAAACAGGATATGACACTGTACTTGCTACTGTTGATATACTTAGTGCAAGTGCAAGTCCCATTGTAAGTATTTTCTTTTTCATACTTTGCCCTCTCTTTCATATGATACATAAATAAAAATTTCCTTAATGGTAAATATGGTAGATTTTTACATTCTTAATCAAAAGGAATTTAATTCCTACACACAAAAAGGACTTACTATATAAGTAAGTCCTTTAATTTTATACTATGCTGATTTATCCAATTCCTTGGACTTTTTATAGATATAGTCTCTATAAAACTCCATCAGCATATAATACTGTTTTGGAGGTAATTCTCTCCATGTGTCAGAAATAAATTCTTCAATACTGCATGTCTTGTTTACCACAGTATAAGTGTTAAATCTCTTATCTCCAACAATTTTCCTTAAATCTGACAACTCATCCTTGTGGACAAAAATATCATTTTTTACAACAAGATTAAACTTGTCAATCTCCTCCTTGAATCCATCTAAAAAATCTGATAAATCCATGTTATTATGATATTTTTTCTGTTTCTTTAACAGAACATATCCATCTCCAACCTTTGCTATCAGTTCAGCCTTGTTAGATGAACCAGGCATGTGAGAGGTAGAAAGTCTGATAATTGGAACATAGTCTAGTCCAATTAAGCCAAGACCACAAAGAGGAATGTCAAGAGTGATGACATTAGCCTCCATCTTCCATGACACATCACTCTTTTCATAAAAGAATTTTTCATCACCAATCTTTTTAATCATGATGTCAAAAAACTCTTTTGGTGAATAGCCTCCAAACTTCGAGGAACATAAGGCTATCAGTGGTCTTATTTTTGTCCCATTATTTTCATACATGATATCAAGATTTCTTCTTGATTCTATCTTCTCAGACAAAAGCAATGCAGCACCTAATGGAATTTCAGCAATTGTCTTAAATGAAGCATTGGAATCAAGTAGATTTCCTGCTCCCTGAACAGAAACAGTTGTAAATGGGTATAAATATGTTTCATCCCATAGTGCCAATCTTGTTTCAAAACAAATACCCTGCTCATATGGTGTGACTTCAAGCTTAATTTTTCTAAACTCAAAATTCCCCTTACTGTTTACCTCTGTACTTGCTACTACATATGTTGCAATCCCATCTGTAATATCTAATAAAGCACACACATCAGGAACAGTTTTTGCCACTTGATTTTCATACAGTGAATTTAGTCTATTCTGAAACTTTTTTAGTGTCTTTCCACTGTATTTTTTTCCTGTAGTAGATGTCTCACATTTATGGTATATCTGCCACAAGATATCATCTCCTACTTTTTTAATCTTTATGTCCGAATAATCATGTTCCAAGATACGCTTTCTGTTCATATCTGTGGCAAGGAACTGATATAAAGAATTCAAACCGTTTCCTACTTCTTTATATTTCATATGGTTTTCCTCCTATTTTTTTATCTCCTATAATTTCTTTAATACTTAAAACATGTAATTTTAATTTCAAAAAAATAAATAGCCTTTTATAAAAAGACTATTTATCTACATTCATTATATTTGCCAAAGATGGAATGAATTTGAGACTTATTCTCTTTGATTTCTCTACTTTCTTATATTAAATAATATATCTTTTTTCACCATCAAAAAAAAGATGCTTTGTGAAAGCACCTTTTTCTTGTATTACATTATTATATATTTCTCTTTATGTCTCGCATCTTCCACTTGTCAAATTCGAGTTTTGCAAACATTTTTATTTGATTCATTGACAAACCCTCATCAAGACTTTCTCTGATTTCCTGCATTTGATCACTATCAAATTTAGAATCAGCATACACTTCTACTTGTTTTATGGTTAAGCCACTTTCAAAACCTAATCTAATTTCTCGCATTTGGCTTTCATCAAACTTTGTATCAGAGTAAAATTGCACTTGTTCCATAGACAAACCGTCCTCAAAGCCTCTTCTGATTTGATACATATCCCAACTGTCAAATTTAGTATTTGCATATACTTGAACTTGCTCCATAGACAAGCCATGCTCAAAACCTAATCTAATTTCTTCCATCTGATCGTTATTGCTTGCATCAAATTCAGGGTTTGCATATACCCGCACTTGATTTATACTTAATCCATGTTGTAAACCCTTTCTGATTTCTTGCATTTGGTCACTATCAAATTTAGGATCAGCATATACCTTTAATTGTTCTATGCTTAATCCATGTTCTATTCCAATACAAATTTCTTTGGATTGCTTATCTGTAAATTTATTATTCATATACTCTTCTCCTATTTATATAATTTTATAAATATAAAATGACTTTTTCTACAAAGAATAATAAATACTTATACAAAATAAAGATGCTGACTGAATCAGCATCTTTCCTAAATTATGGACTATATATCACCTAACTATAATTAACTTACATGCTAAATAATAAATCCACATGCCCATGAATTTATACTTTCTGATACATAGTCAACTAATAATTTCTCATAATGTTCTTTCTTTTTTAAATATTCTGGTTTCTTTTCTGTATGTGCAAACAAAATTGCATCCATATCTTCCATGTAGCAATTGTATACTTTATCAAACCAATACTTGATGTCTATATGCTGTTTTTCTAAAACCTTTTTAACAATTTCTTTTATTCTGTTTTCTCCTCCACAATTTGGAAAGAAATCTATAGGACTTATTCGATCAAGCATATCTGCAATAAAAACATTATCTAAGGCTGTTCTCAATATATTATCTTTTATTGACAATTCATCCTGCATCATAAAATATTCCTCCATTCTTTTCCTTATTCAATTTCATAATTTATAATATCAAAAATTGGATAAGCATATATTTCTCCACTTATGTCATTGTATTGATAAGCCTCCTCTGTTTCTTCACACTCAACTCTTACAATAACTGTTTCTTTGCTATCAACAAGAATTTTATCTACTGCACTTTTTACACATCTGATAGCTTTATCATCCTGAATAATATAATAATAATTGTTACCTTTTAGACACACTGCTTCCTTATTGCTTACTTCTATGTATATCTTCTTTTGATACCATGATGCCGGTTCCTGTATTTGTTTTACTTCTGATTCCTGTCCTAAAACAACAACCCTGTTTCCGCTTGCAGAGCCATAAGAATTACATGTTGAAAGCATAACTGTTTTAGAATCATTTTTCTTTATCTTATAATCAATCTCAGAATTATTTTTCATTTCATCTTTATAATCCTCAAAATTTTCTAAAGAATCAAAATGTGTTTTATATGCATATCCCAAATCCTTTACTTTGTCAATTGAGTAAATGTCATATGTATGTTTACACCCATCAGGAGTGTAAATATAAAACTTTATTGGATTTTTTTCTGATTCATCAAGCATTGTTTTAATACTACCAAACATATTATCTTTTGATCTCATATTATGGCCATAAATAATTGTGTTTAAATCCATAAAATCAGAATTATTATTACAATTCATAAATATAGAACCATTTCCATTGTAAGAACCATCATAAGAATGTCTTAAATAATACTTGTTATCTTCTCCTTGCACAATTGGGTAATCAATATATTTGCCCATTTTTATCCATCCGACAACATTACAATCTTTTAATACTTCCCAATCAATTGTTAGTTCTCCTGTACCAAATTCATCTTCTTTTACTGCCTTATCTCTTAAATCATCATATGTGATTTTACTTTCTTTTTCTTCTTCATCTTTATCATTTTGAATAACTAATGCAAAACAACTGATTCCAATTGCTATAACAGCAAATATCACTCCTATAATTCTTTTCTTTTTCTTTTTTACCTTTCTTTGTCTCAATTAAATCATCATCCTTTTTACTTGTGAATAAAAACAATCGGCTTTTCAGGTTTCATCTTCTTAATAAAATAATCAATAGGTTCTTTTGCCTCTTCATCTAATCCCATGGAATAATTTTTCACCTTTTCTCTTAATCTATCTCTGCATTTGTTATATTCAACATTGCCATTTCGTGTAATTCTGCAGATAAAAGAATGAAATTTATTCCATACACTTATTAAAAACATAATCTCAAAAGCTATCATTATTGTTATATATGCAAAAAATGCAACATATTTCCATCTTGCATTAAATGGAAGAATAAAGTGTAATCCAAGCATAATTGTTGCAGCTAATCCCAATATAACAAAAATCATTTCACCAATTTGACTTGATTTTAATGCTTGTGCAATCATATAAATAAGCTTAATAGGCGTAAGCATAATGAGTTTAACTCTTGTAGAGAAGGTGTTGATTTTGTCTTTTCTATATTCTTTTCTTTCTTGTTTAGTTTTCATTTTCATCTCTACCATATTTATTTCACTCCTTTTTTTGCTGTAATTATATCATACTATTAAACTTACATCAAAATTGCAGACAAAATATAAGAGTGGATACGCATCTTTCCACTCTTATATTCCATTTATCTTCTTGAGTTTTTCTTTCTTAACTTCTTAAATCCTAAATATCCACCAGCTCCAACACCACCTACAAGTGCAATCATTCCAAATGGATCAACCTTTTTCTTTTGTTGCGGTTCTTCTTTTACTTCTTCCTCTGTTGTTTCTTCAGTTGATTCCTCTTGTCCTTCAAGAATGTCACCCACTACCGCATTTGCCTTTTCTTCTGTCGTTTTTTCACCATCGCCTTTAGATGAGTCATCCTTGCTATGAGATGTTTTATTTAACAAAGAAATTTTAGGAAGTTGTGTTTCTCCATATTGGTTTGTTGTTGCACTTATTGATGTTGTATGATTTGAAATTCCACTAGGAGTTTCACTATAATATTCATCATTTTGCTTTGCTTGATCTTTTTTACTTGTGAGATTCAAGTTTGGAAGAGATGTCTCATTATCCTGCTTGTTTGAATTATTTTGTGTGTTACTTCCATTTGATGAATTTTGGTCTTTATTTTGCTTGTAATCAGAAATATTAGGTGTAGTATTTTCATTGTTTGTCTTAGAACTGTTGGTATTATTATTACTTACTTGGTTATTATTTTGATTGCCGTTTTGATTGTTGTTCTGCACATTGTTTTGTGCATTGCTTTGATTATTGCCTTGTGCATTGTTTTGATTATTATTCTGCGTGTTATTACTTGATGAAGTATTTGAATTTACTCCAAGATTTTTCTTTGTCTCTTCTGTTACTCCATTCTGTTTGATTCCATCTGTGTTTCCATTTGATGATGTATTCCCTTGTGTGTTTCCTGAATTGTTTCCTGTATTACCATTTTCAGTTGTCCCACTTTGTGAATTATCTGTTTCCCCTTGACTATTACTTGTATCCGTTGGCTTTATCACTGTTTTAGGAACTACATTTATCACAACATTTATCTTTTCTGTATTATCATAATGATTGCTGTCATTTGGGATAAACTTACAAAAAGCATTTGTTTTTTCCTTTACTTCTTTTCCTGCTTCTTCCCACTCAAGATGTCCTTCATCAAATAAAGGAAGCATTTCATTTGTAAGCTTAGTTCCCTCATTAACTGTTATCATAACTTCTTGAATGCGAAATGCATTTTTTTCTACTTCCACTTCCACATTCATTTCTGTTGAATTTGTGTATTCATATTGCTCTTTTTTGTCATATACAGCTTTGTAAGAAGCAGTACCCACATCCAATGCTGTGTCTTCACTCCATGTCCAACCACTAGGAAGAGTAATATCTTTCAGTGTGATTCCATCATAATAACTTATAATATACTTGGCACTTGGTATTGTAGGTGTTTCTTTCTTAATTTTTTGAACCTTAACAACAACTACTGTCTGTGCAGTTGTATATTTCAAAGTGTTTTCAGGAGTATACAAAACTTTGTATTCTCTTTCTTCTAATTTATTTAAAACAACATCTTTTGCTACCCATGTGTAGCCCTTTGGAAGTTGCAGATCATCAAGATTTGCTCCATATGTAGTTTCAATTGGTGGTATATAAACTACAAGAGGAGTTTCTTTCTCATGATAATAAAACCCATTTTCTGCATTATAGATATCCGTATCTGTGTTTATAAAGCCTTCCTCTGTTATTTTCCACCATGAATTTGCATCTTCATTTTCTTCATTACCATAAATATATAGTTTCCCATCAGCATCTACCATAACATCCCCAAGTTTTAAATTTTCCTTGCTTGGTGTTGTCTGATACTCTATATAATTTGCCTTCTCCAAGTCATCTTTTGTTTTTACATCATCAACAAGTTCTTCTACATTGACATCCAATATAGATTCACTATCTTCATCCACATCTAAATCTTCAAAATCATCATCTTTTAAATCTTCAGATAAGTCAGTATTGTTTTCTTGTGCCAAAAGCATTGTCTGTCTATCTTTTTGATTCTCACTCAAATCCTCTGTTTCTTGTTCTGCTTTTTCTGTGCTATAAGTTGGTTCTGCATAACTTGGTGTAATTATAGATGAACCAATAGCTGAACACAAAGCAAATGCAACAAATAATTCTTTTTTTCTCATGTCTTTTCATCTGCCCCTTTTCTTCCAAAATTTTCTATTTATTCAAATATGAAATATTTTTACAAAAAAAAGAAGACACACTTCTACTTTACAGAAATGTGTCTTATATTTCTTTATGTTTATGTATTTATCTACATTCTTGATTTTTCATCAACACAGTCAATCATCTGTCTCAGCAAATCAACAAGTTCAAGTTCTTCTTCTGAGTAACGACTTTTATTCATCATGACATTTGCCCACTTTGTAATATACTCAACAGACTTGTCTTCTTTTGCCTTATCATTTGAATTGATAAGGGACTTCACATTCTTGATAGAATCTTGATGAAGATCAGTGTACTTATTATTTTTAATTTCTTCTAACTTTTCCTTGAAAATTCTTTCTGGATCACTCTCAATCTGTGCAAGAAACTCATCTACATCATCAATGTCATCAACTCTACTACCCTCATTTTCATCATCTGTATCAAAGTCATCTGTCATGTCATTTTCAACATTTGCATTATATGACTCTAATGCTCTGTTAATCTGCCCAGTCTCAGACATATTTACAAGGTTCTTTTTGATTTCCTTTGATTCTGCCTTTGCTTGATTTACAGCAGACATAATATCCTTCTTACTGTAGTTCACATCACCATTTTCTGCTTCATTAATCATTTCAGCAGCAAGCTTTTGTGCTTCCTCTGGCATGGTTGCAATTTTTGCCGCCTCATGAACAGCAATTTTACCACTCTTTAAGATTTCCTTTGTTTCCTCAGTGCCTCTTGCACAGATTGTCTTATACATTCGCTTGTATCTTTCAGAGCAAGACATATATCTGTCCATTTCTGTTGCAATCTGTTCATTGGAAATCTTACCACTATCTCTCATCTCAATCAAAAGACTAACCAAGTTTAAGATGTGTGCATTCTTATCAAAGTCTCTTGTCTCAATATTTGCAGACTCAATTACAAGTTTCTGCTCATATTCATCCATATCCTTTGTTCCAACAACATAACATGCTACATTTTCATAATTGTTTGCATATTCCTCTTCCTGTCTAATCTTCTTAATAGCCTGATATCTTCTTTCTCCTGAAAGAATCTGATAATTGCCATTATCAAAAGGCCCAATAACTGAAAGTGGCGTGATAAGTCCAAGTGATTTGATATTACCAACCATATCATCAATTCTGTCATGATCCTCATCCATAAAACTGTTGAATGGTGATGGTTCCAAATTATTGAAATTAATCATTACCTGTTCTTTCTTATTCATACTACTTACTCCTCCTTAAATGTAAATTATGAAATTTATATACATTTGCAATATGGTATATTTTTCAATAAAAATTATAAAATATGAAAAATTATTCCATTTTTTGCAAAAATTTTTGTAAATTACTTACTCTTACATTCTCATTTCTATTTGCTATAGCTGTTTCCATTGCTTTGTTTACATTAAAGATTACAACTTTTTTCTTTGCTCTTGTAATTGCTGTATACAATAATCTTCTGGTTGTCATTGACTTGGTTTCATCTTGTAGAATAATATAGACATTATCAAACTCACTGCCTTGTGATTTATGTATGGTAAGTGCATATGCCAAGTCTACATCTGCCATATCACATTGCAGTATATCAACAATTTTATCTGCAAATTTTATTGTCATAATACCGTTATCATAATTAACAATCTGTCCTAAATCACCATTGATGTAATTCCTTTCATAATTATTTTTTGTCATAACAACTCTATCATTGCATCTAAAATCAATATCTCCATAAGAAACCAAGATATCTTTAGAATCATCTTGTAATTTTGAATTCAAAAACCTCGTTCCATTGTTCTTATATAATTTTGATGGTGTTAGGATTACCGAACTCCCATCTTCTTTAATGTTGAGAAGATCTCTTACTGCATGCGTTGTGTTGTCATAGTTATAAACAGCAAAAGAATCATCTTTCTTTAAATCTGTATTTCCTTGATTGATTTTTTGTGCATTATCACAGATTGTTCCTGACTGTCTTAAAATTTCTTTTAATCGGTACACATCAATTTTTCCACAATTTATTAAATCATGAAGGACATTTCCATATTCTACGCTTTGCAACTGGTCTTCATCACCAACAAGAAGTAATATACTTCCGTTCTTAACAGCCGGCAACAGTAATGAGCAAAGCTTTGTTCCAAGCATAGATACTTCATCAACAATAATGAAATCGGCATCAATTGGATCATTTAGTCCCTTACTGTAAGATGATTCTTCAAAATAGGACAAGTTCAATGCTTGATTTACAGTCTGTGTCTGTCTTTGACTTGCATCTGCCATTACTTTAGAAGCCATTCCAGTTGTCGCTGTAAGTTTTACTTTTCCATTATTAGAAAAATAATCTACCAGCCCCTTTATTACTGCTGTTTTTCCGGAACCGGGAGGACCCGTAAGTATCTTAATCCCACTTGTTTTTACAATATCAAAAGCTTCTCTTTGTTCCGTATTATATGTAATTCCATACTTTTCTTCTATCTGACTTATTGTTTTATCTGTTGAAAACTGTCTTGTATTACTTTGTAACCTCTTTACATTCTTTACTATTTCTTTTTCTTCCTTTAAGATTTCATTAAAATAGATATACAATTTATCATCTATCAACTGATAACTAAAAATATCCTGCATTTCCATGATACATAAATTCAGCATACTTGCTGACATTTTTGCTTCTTCTGCATTGGATGATGAAAAGATAGAAAATCTTTGGTTTATCTGATATAACAAATTCCAAAATTCACAGCATGTACTTCCATTTTCCTTTGTACTTTTCATCGTGTCATACACAAATCCCGTCAATCTTTTTATATCATATTCTGACACATTTTTATTCTGGTAAAAAATGGCTTCAGCAACTGAAATAGGAATATCAAACTTCAAAAGTAGCTTATATGGATTTTTTCTGATTTTGTCCATATCAATTCCTTGTCTGCAGAATAAATCTATCTTTCCTATATCCACACCATATCCCAAAAGTTCTTTTACCAAATCTTCTTTATCAATCAGATTCTTTGTTTTTTTGTAAATTTGGTCTACCAATTCAGCATTTTTCTTATAATTTCTATAAGTCTCTGGTTTTAATGTTCCATTTTTATAATCTTCCATGAAGTTTTTGGGTATAAGGTATTTAAGTATTTTTGTTTTAGGATTTTTATCTCTTATAAACCCTAACAAGTCATTATTTGTAGCTTGTGCTATAACATCCTTCTTCTTATTTGGAATACTCTCGTCAATCCATGCTAACAATTTGTGTACATTTTCTTTTGTGTTAGTTGGAATCATGCTTGAAGAACTTTTAAAAGTTCCATTTTCAAAATCTCCATCCAATTGAATTGGCATATTTTTTGTAAATACTCCAATTTTACCTATACACTGCATGATTCCATCTATACTTGTTGCATCTTTTGATACTATTTCAAATACTGTTTCACCAGTTAAGATATTCTTTTTAATTGTCTTGTAATATGTTCCATTAACAATCATATTTTCACCTTTCTTTTGTTTCTATTATGCCACAATAGAAATATCTGTTGTTTTTGCACATATTTATATAAAAATATGGATGAAAGGTGTTGATTTACACATGGATGATATTATATTTGAATATGACAATCTGTTAGTTGGCAGGACAGATGAAATATCTCTTGATTACTTCAATGGTATTGAACCTGGTGGCTCAAATGAAAGAACAGCATTATGTTGTATCAGATATGCAATTGAAAAAATCATGGGATGGGATGAAGAAGATGCTGTACAAAGACTTGATTCTTACATGTTACATTCTTTGAAATTAGATGGACTTCTCCGATTTATTGACTTTCCACCTGATTTGGAATTTGGTGATGCAAGATATATTTTATCAAAACTTTATCCAAAAAGGGTAAAATTAAACTTTCAAAAGCTTGTTATTAACACCTTAAATGATATTTTGGACGAAAAACGAAGTCAGTTTCCTAGAGATTATTTTGTTGGTTCTGATGGGTTTAAAAGATATTGCTATTGTATTAAATATCTCTTAGAAGTTTATATGCCTTTTAAGGATATCAAATCATTATATCAATACTTCTATTCTCCAAATAAAACAAAATTTTTGGATAAATTCAAATTAAAAGTTCCCTCGTATCAGTACAAGCTTGACATTATTCAAGCAATTAGGACAATAACAAGTGATAATCCTGATAGTGAATTATATTACAATTACTTTGAATTCAAAAAGCAGTGTAAAAGTTTAGGAATTTAATTCCTCATTTGGAATATTTCTACATACAAAAATGCATTCAGATTTTCTCTGAATGCATTTATTATTTGTATTATATTTTTGTTAAGACTTTTCTATCTTTACATTCATCTGTTGCAGATTTTTTAATTCTTGGTTTGTCATCCATCTTTCAGCAATCATTGGCCTGCTTGTTTCACAAAGAATTCCATTGTTCATCACCCAATGACAAATGATTCTGATACAGACATCTCCATCTTCTCTATTTTCTGCATTTAAAATCTTACATACAGATTCAGTATCATTCTTTGTCCTCAAATCAATATAATACTCATATGTGTTAGGATTTAACAAACTGATATTTTTTGCAAATAATTTTCCATAAATCCATCTGCCACTGCATTTTATTACTTTATAAAGTAAATCTTCCTTTTTATATTGATAATAAATATACTTATTTGTATACACTAAGCAATTTCCCATTTTTCCTTGTAGATTTATTGCATATATATTATCTCCATATTTGTTTTTTCTTTCTTCAATGGATAATACAAATCCAAAAATTTCTTCATTCTCTCCTTCTTTTAATTCAGAGATAGGAGTACATTTATATTTCTTATCCTCTTGATACTCAGAAAGTGGATTCCTGCTTAACAATACAGATAAGCAGTTGATTTCATTTTGGATTACATAGCTTAATGGAGTTTGTCCTTTAAATTCATCATCTGCTACTTCACTTTTTAAAAAGTTGCTTACTTCATTTGAAGCATCATTGATAAATTCAAACAGCTTTTGTCTATCATATCCCAAAGAATCAAAGAATCCTGAATTAACAAGTGCAATAAAGATGCTTGATGAAATTGATTCATTTCTTGCTAAGAAGTCTTTTATACTATTGTATGGTCTCTGTTCTCTATTCTCACACATCTTCTTAAATACATCCCTGTTCTTCTCCCCAATTCCTCTGATTCCACCAATTCCATACTGTATATTATCTCCATCCAATGTGAAATCAAAGAATGATTTATTAACATCTGGGTTTAAGATTTTAATTCCATAATATTCACAGTCCTCAATGATTGGTGCAAAATCATCCTGATCTTTATTGTTAAACATTGCACAAAGAAATTCTGATGGATAATGATATTTACACCATGCAGTATTATATGATGTTTTTGCATATGCTGCTGCATGTGATTTATTGAATGCATATTTTGCAAATTCCATCATCTCATCAAACAACTCATTTGCAACCTTTTCATCAATTCCACGTTTCTTACAGCCATCAATATTTCTATCTGTATCTCCATAGATAAAAGACTGTCTTTCTTTTTCCAATACTTTAGTTTTCTTTTTTGACATTGCTCTTCTTACAAGATCAGCACCGCCAAGACTATATCCTGCAAGCTTTTGGAAAATTTCCATGACCTGTTCCTGATATACTACTGCTCCATATGTAGTACAAAGAATACTTTCTAGTTCAGGTGTCTTATATGTCAGTTCTTTTTCCTTATTTTTTACTTTGATAATATCTTCCAAGTATTGCATAGGTCCAGGTCTATAACAAGCAACCAAAAGAATGATATCTTCAAAACATGTTGGCTTAAATCTTTTCAACATATCTTTCATTCCTGGAGACTCAACCTGAAATACAGAATTTGTGTTTCCACTTGCATAAATGTTTTCAAATACCTCTTCTTCAAATGGAATATTACTAAAGTTAATCTCTTCTCCTCGATACTGCCTTACATAATACATACAATCTGACAAACAATCTAAAGTAGAAAGTCCTAATAAATCCATTTTTAAAAGACCTTTTTCCTCTGCAACAACCATATCACACTGTGCTGCCCATACATCTTTTTCCATATTATATGCCAAAGGAATATAATCATTTACATTATCATTATCTGAGATAATAACTCCACCGGCATGCACACCTGTTCCTTGTAATTTACCCTCTAATAATTTTGCATGATTCCAGATGATGTTCATTTCCTCATCTTTCAGATACATTTTTACATCTTCTTCACAATCAGCAAGTGTAATGTTCGGTGTTTTTGGAATCAAGTCTGATAACACTAAAGTATACTTATACATATATGCTTTTCTTTTTGCATCACATATCTTCTTTGGTTCTTTTCCATACAATACAGATGATCTGTCTCTTCCTGCCATCTGAATTGCTGCTTTAGCTGCATATGTAGTCTCTGTTGCAATAGAACATACAGATTTTTCTCCATACTTCCATTTTAAATATTTGATCATAGTTGGTCTGATTCTTGTAGCTATATCTGTATCAATATCAGGCATGCTTATTCTTTCAGGGTTTAAGAATCGTTCAAACAAGAGTCCATACTTAATTGGATCAAGGTTCGTAATACCTAAACAACAACAGACTAATGAACCTACTCCCGAACCTCTCCCATCTCCAATTCCTACACCATTTGGGAAATTGTTTTCTTCAATCCATGCATGCACCTTGCTATAATCATTTGGAATGTTTTCTATTTCACTTTTAGGTATTCTCCCAAGAATTCTTCCTTCTTTGCAAAAGTCTTCTACAACCTTGTGATAATCTACATAACCCATATCTTTCATGGTTTTTAACTCATGATTAAGTCTTTCATCATAAACAGATGTCCACTTTTCAATTGTGCCATCTTTTAATCTTTTTTCTTTTCCTTTAAGTACCATCTCCACAAAATCAACCTCACTGTTGACAGATGGATAATGCTTTTCATTTGGAAAAATAACCTTACATGTTTCAAGAATTCTTGTATTAAAAATAGCTTCATAACAAGCATCTTTATCTATTACTTTCATAAGAGACTCTGCTAATTCACTATCTGATTTGATATATAATTCTTTATCTGCATCAGAAATCTCCTGTGCTTTTTCAAAGTAATTATATCTAACAATTCTTCTTGCTTCTATTGAATCATCTGAGTTGTCTTTCATATGTGCATCATTTGCAGCAATAAGTGGAATATCAAGTTCTCTTGCAAGTTTCACTAAAATAGGCATAGCATAAGCTTCTTCTTCAAGACCATGATACTGCAGTTCCACAAAACAGATTGGAAATGTGTTTTTATACCATTCCAATTGTTTCTTAGCTAATTCATATAGTTCTTCATCTGACACAAACTCATCCTTGATAGCTTGTATAGACTTTATTAACTTTTCATACTTTGTAGCAGACTTCTTTAATTCACTGATAATTGGCTTATACTCTGCAATCTGCGTTTCCTTTTCCTCAATTTGTACATTGATCTTTTCCAATGCCATCTTTGCATTCTTATTAAGTTGTAATTGATTCTGATATTTTTCAATAGTTGCCTTGTATTTTTTATCCTCTGGAAGCAAAGTATCACACTTATCTCTTAATGCAACAAGTTTTTCTTCAAATGTATCACTTGCATATTTTGTATATTTTGTCTTTTCTTTTTTTATTTCTGCATACTCTTTTTTTAATTCATTAAATATCTTAGATTTCTCTTTGTATTCTTCATAATCACTTTTATAAGTGTCAGCTTTTTTTAATATTTTCTCTGCTTTACTCTTCTGCTTCATATTCTGTAACAGAATATATCCAACAATTCCTTGAATACAGGCTGTTGTAACGACAACATCTGTATTATCCTTAAAATATTCTTCACAAATTTCTTTTGTCATCAATGCATTACTGATTTTCTTTGTCACAGACACCAAGTGGGTATTTGCTTCTCTCATTGCATGGGATATATCTACAAAACCCTTATGATTTCTAGCAAAAACAATCATATGATTTCTTGTATATGCATTTGGAACTAATTCAGTATGGAATACCTCGCTAATATCTTCTGGTGTCATGGTAATATATGTTTCTACTCCTGGTATTGCATTTATTCCATATTTTTCTCCACTCTTCATAAATGGTTCAATTCCAAGAAGTGTTCCATGATCTGTAAGTGTGACATTTTTACCACCCAATTCCTTTACTCTTTCACATATTTCATCAGGAGTTTGAGTGGAATCAAAAATACTGTACATGGAATGGACATGAATGATATTTTCACCACTTTCCTTTAATGAGTCATAATACTCATTTATGGATGCACAATCAAAATATTTACCTATATGTTTATAACTTCTCTGAATCCAATTATTTCCCATACATTTTATCCTTTCATGAATCTTCATCTTACTTTGATTTTATCTCATTAAAAAATATGAACTTATTTGCAAAGAAAAAAGAAATCACAAAAATAAGAGATATGATGTTACTCATATCTCTTATCATTTTTTTATTCTTCCAAAACAGTTCCTTCTATCTCAAAACCATCATGGCAGAATCCATATTCATCACTGATGAAATCAGACACCCAATCTGCAAGTTCTTCTTCATCATCCGTCTCCTGTTTCCCAAGCCATTTATCAAAATTACTATTTGGGAAAGAAATTTTCTGTGGGAGACTTTTAAAGACTTCTTCATCTCCATCTGTATCCCACTTAATATTTTTTATTATAAAGTTTCCAATTCTCATTATCATATCCTCCTATTATTTCATGATAAAAATAATATGAATTTTTACCATTCTTGAAATAATAGAATTGTTTTACTGCTCAAATATATCTCCATATTGTTGAATTGCTGTGTTTGGCTTTATGCCATTTACATATACATTATCCATATCACAAGTGTTTGCATATGCATCAAGCAACATTGAGTTTCCCACAAGATTTACTTTTGTTGCCTGACATGCACCTGTAAATATCTCTTCAAAATTTTCAACATTACAGTCAATTTGGACTTGCCCAGCAAGTAATTCACAATTTTTGAATGTTTGATTCAATTCTTGAACTGTATCTGGAATAATTGCATCAAACTTTGATAATGATACTGCTCCACTAAAAGTTCCTTCCATATGCTTTACAGTCGTAGGAAAATCTGAAAGCTGTTTAAGATTGATACATTCAGAAAATGTATATCTCATGCTTGTGATTCCATCACGTAGTGTTACACTTGACAATGATTGGCAGTTTTCATACATACTGTCAATTATTACAAGTTTTTCTGCTTTACTCATATCTGCACACAACTGCAGTTTGGAACAATCACGAAATGTTGCTTTTGAAACTCTTACATTTTCAGGAATTATGTTTGCATTTACAAGTTCACTGCATCCCTCATATGTATAATTCATATTTAAAAGTATTGATGCACTACTTAAGTCGGCAGCATTTTTTAATGAAGTACACCCTGCAAATGTGCTAACCATTGTTCTTATAGAATCTGGTATTTTCCCAACATATACTAGATGTTGTAATCCTTCAAATGCATAATTTAAGTTCGTTGGTTTTACCTTACTGTCAAATGTAACTGATTTTATGGATGGCACTTTTTCCTCATCTACACCTGCTTCTTCCCACCAGTTTGTCAACCAAGGATATTCATTTTCATAAAATACAAGGGTATCCCCTTCTCCCTCAAATGCAAGTTCACCATTGCTGTATAATACTGCAACAACATCCTTTACATTTGGATATCCACACTGAAATCCAATAACCTTTTTTCTTTCATTTGGAACTTCTACATTGCACTTATATTCCTTCCCATTTACATCATAAGAAGCTTCCATTTTTGTTGTTTTTCCATATGGATTCACAAAATCTTGACTTAATTTCAGATTGGATGAATCAAGTTCACTTTCTACTCCACCCTCTCTGATAGCTGTCACTGTAAAGTAATCAAGACCATTTGAAAGTTTTGAGTCAATCTTAAATTCATGATCACATGTTACCTTTATTGATTTTATTGGAATCTTGTCTATATTAGACTTTTGAATATTTTTATACACAGAAAAGCCTATAAATACAACAATAACCCCCATTATAAGAAAGAAGAGCTTTTTGTTTGCTTTAACAAAATTCTTAACCGTATCAATTATATTGTCCAATGTTTTCATAATTGAATTCATACCTTACTCTCCTTTCTTTTCTAACAATAAAACAGCTTTATCTTTCTCAGATTTCAACACCTTATCATGAAAGCTTTCTACTTTCTTGCCTGTGTAAACATCTTCTATCATAGCAAAAGCTGTCTGATAATCTTTTAGACAAGAATGATTTAGATAATTGATTGATTTCTCTAGTACAAGTTTTTCTGCACTCCCGTCTTTATACACTTCTTTTAATTTGCACAATGTATCACATATAGAATTTTCTTTATATGTATTTTCAAAAAGCTGTACATAGGTTGAATCACGCTTTGTCCTTGCTTTTATTTCAAGTAGTGTTTTTACAACCATGAAAGTCATAAATACAATTACAGCAATCAGAATAATTTGTGTTGTGCCTATTTCCATAAATTCCACTACCTTTCTGATTAAGAAATTGTTTTGAATCTTTCAAGAATTTCCAAAACAGCTTTTGATACATCCTTATATGTATATTTACATACAAACTTATTTGTACTGCTGAGTATAGCATAAGATGCTCTAATATCCTGTTGTGTCCATTCTTCTACTTCTTTCTGATATTTTACAGCCTTTTTAACAGATTTTTCTGCATAAATAATTTCTGCATTTACATTTACACAGATAGTACAACCATCTTTCTCTCCCGCAATAATAAAATCACCATTGCTTGGAACAATATCTGTACTGATTCCAATCTTGTCTAATTCCTGCTTGATTGTATTTGCTCTGCTCTTTACAAGATCTTCTTCAGACATTTCTGTTTTCTTTTCTACTGTTGAAGAATTATTCTTGCTTTCCTCTAATTTCTTGCCTAATTCATCCTTTTCCTTTTTCTCTGCTAAGTACATTTCATTCAACTGATTATATCTTGTCTGTTCTTGATTAAGATTATCCCTCATAGTTGAATTTTCTTTATCCTTTTCAGAAAGAAGGTTTTCCAAATCTCTGATTTTATTTTCAAAATCAGATGTATCTATGCTACCACTGCTTTCTTTTGGTGCATTTTCCATTTTAATAAGCTTATCTTCATATTCCTGAATTGTTTCGTTCTGAAGCTCCATTCTTGACTTAAGCTTTGAAATTACTTTATCCTTCTTTTTAGAATTCTGTGCTACCTCTTCCATTTTAGCATTGGCATCATCAATCAACTCTTCGGCTTCTTCATTTTGCTTTTTAAGTTCTTCATTCTCTGCCTTCAACTGCTCAATTATGGAATTTAATTCCTCACTATCATTTACACCAAGAACATTTAGCTTTTTCTCATTTATTAACTGCTCTCTTTCTCTTAAATTATCCTGCTCACTTTTTAATGTATCTTTCTGTGTCTGAAGCTTTTTATATTCAAAAGAAAGGCTCTGTTTTTCAGCAAACAGTTCATTACTTTTCTGCTCATACTTATTTTGGAGTTCTTCTAATTCAATTTCTTTTTGAATGTAGGTTTTGCTCAAAGAATCTTCTTTTTCCTTATATTTCTTTTCCAACTCCATACTTTTCTTTATATATTCTTTTTCATTGTCTTTTGCAATTTGTTCTAACTCTTCTTCTCTTTTCTTAAGTTTGTCTGCATAAGCATCTAATACACTTTCTCTCTTATCTGCTTGACTTTTTCTTTCTTCAAAAAGCTTATCAATATCTGCATACATACTTTCTATCTGTTTCTTAATGTTAGGATTCTTATCCAGGATAGAAACATTTGTATTACTTGTTGCATTATCTTCCATGGTTTGTTTTGTTACATTCTCATGCCCAATTTCATCTTGTGTTGTCTCATTTTTATCTGAATCTACATCCAATGAATCCTCATACTTTGGAGTAACTGCCTTTTTCTTAGGTTTTCTATTGTTTACATTTTGCAGATTAAATTTTGATTCTCTCTTAAATGCAGCTTTTTTATCTCCCAAAATTTCATCTTCTATATTTTCTTCTTCCAGTTCCTTTAATAATTCATCCAAATCATCATCCTCATCATTTTTTTGAATATGAGACTTGGATTTTTTAGATGAAATTTTTGTTGCTGCCTTTGGTGTCTCTTTAGCATCATCAAGTTCTGTTTGTTGTAGTGCTTCTTCTAAATCATCTTGAACAGATTCTGCTTTTTCCTCTTTTTGTACTTCTTTTTCAACATCTGAATGCACAAAATACTTTAAATTCTTTTCAAGAATTACAAGTAAAGCATTTGTCTGTTCAATCATCATATTCTCTGTTTCATCATCTGACATATCTCCATAAGAAATAACCTGTTGAATTGAGATATTATTATCTAATAAATTTCTATTGAAATCTGTATGTTCAACAATATCATCAGAAAGGACATCCAATGAAAGATCTTCTTTGACATCAAAATCTGCTGACGCTTTTATAATTGCTATTGCACCATTTTTTCTTATAAATACCTGACCAACAATATCCCTTGCATATGTAAAGTCAACTTCTATGTTTACTTTTGTTTCTTTTACTTCTACATTGTCTATAGATTCATTTTTCTTTACATTTTCAGAAATCTTATTAATGATTACTCTCTTTCTACTCTGTTCCATTTTTATTTTTCTCCTTTAATCTTAATATTTGCTTTTACTCTCTTTGTATCAATATCACAAACCCCACAGTATTCTATGAACATATCTTGTGGAATTGGAATAATATCATTTTCCCATCTATTTACTGTAGATTTGCTTACTCCCATCTTTTTTGAGACATCTTCAAGTGATAAATTACTGTTAACCCTTGCTGCTTTCATTGATATTCTCACTCATTACATCTCCTTTCATAGATTTTCTTACTATAATATGATATATTTTCCCATTTCCTTTCCAAGAAAAAAAATGAGACTGTTAAAACAGTCTCATTTTAAAATCTCTTTTTCTTTTTGAAACAAGTTTGACTTTCCAAAAATTGTTTCAATTTCAGTCATTCTCTTAACAACTTCTTTCTTTTTTACTTCCCTCATACTTCTTACTTCTGTAGGATAAAGAAATTGTTCCGTTCCTGACCAAAATTTTATAATTTCATTTATAGCAGATTCCTTTTTTTGAATCTGCTTTTCTTTTTTACTTGTTTTTTTATTGCTTTTATACCATGAAGGTTCTCCTGCAATTTCATACAGGATGTCATAAGCTTCTCCAAAAGAAATATTTTCTTTTTCTATCAGATATTCTTTTGTATTAAAGCTTTTGCCACAAACAGAGCAGTAACAGTAATTCTGATTACCCTTGAAGTAACAGTTCTGTTGTGTTTTATTTGTACCCTCATAACTTTTTTCATGTCTTGGGCAATAGATGAAGGTATAAGTTCCTTTTTTTGTAAGCTTATATCCTTTCGCATCTATCACCGCCGCCATAGTAGACTCTGCTACTAGACGGCTGTGATTGTTTGCCATTTTGTCCGCCCTCCTATACAGCAAGACTTAACTGCTGTCCTGTTTCTTTTTCATGCTGAAGTCCTGGCAACTCCATATAGGAGAAAGAATCCCCTCCTTCTTCTTTTCCTTTCTCAATATGGTAATTGAGGGTTAGTCCATCATAGGGAACACCGCTCTTCACCATGTTGAAAAATCGACTCACGCTTTCCAATGTGAGTCCTATTCTTGATTCTGCCATCTTCTTGGCAATTTTTACAAATCGCCGTGAAGAATCTGCATCATCAAAGAAGATTCTTTTTGTGGCATCCATTGTTGGTACTCCAAAGATGGAAACCATTAACGCTGCCTCAGCAACTTCATTATTTATAACGTTTTCAAACTTAATCATATTTCTATTCCTCCATTTATTTTTAATCTACAATTTCAATATGATATAGAGGACAAAGAAAAATAAACTGTTTTTAAAGTTCTGATGCCATCTTTAATCTGTTTAAAGCTTCCTCTTTTTGAACATCTTCTTCTGACTTGTAATCATTCAAATATTCAATGCTATATGGAGTAAACTGTGTACCCACATCTGGAAATGTATAGTCACTGTCACATGCTTCACACTTCATTCTTGTCATGGCATTTTCATTGTGAATAAAGCCATCTACCAAAATCAAAGAACCTTTCTTCAAATATCTGAAATCTGTATCTGCCTGCTCGCCATAAGAATATACCCATGGATAATCTGAATGCTCATTCTTCTGTTCTTTGATGAAATACTTTCTGTTTACACCAAGCCCATATCTACACAAATGAACTTTCTTATTTACAATCAGTTCCGGTTCTGTTACAACTGTACCAATGATAAGACATTGGTTGGAATTTTCCCTATAATTTTTATAAAGAAATGCATCAGGACTTTCTTGCTTTTCTTCAAAATAATCCTTGTATGAACCAAGACGTGTAGCAGAAATCGGATAGACAAACGTTGATACACTGTTTGTTTTATAGTTGATTGCTCCACAGCATGGACATACAGACTTCTTTCTTGTTGGGATAATGTTAAATACGCCCTTGATATCAATAATGTCAAACTGCTTGTATGCTTTTAATTTTTCCATTATTTCATCACCAGCATAATAAACCAATAAGTCTGCATACTGTTCACCATTGTATCCATCTACTGTTCTTCGTGCTGTTCTCATCTTTAAGATAATCTTTTCTTCTCCAATTTTTCCTTCATTCAAAACTTTTGGATCAGAAAGCAGATATCCTATTTCTCTTACTTGATTATGTGTTGCCATATATAATTAACTCCTTTCATTTTCACATTTCCTTTGCTTTTATAAATATGGTTAAAAATAAGGGAGGATGAATTAATAAATATAAGGTAAATAGTATAATAAATATCAGTAAAGCCTTATATTAAGCGGAAAATAGTTTGATTACATATAATCAAACTATATAATCAAACTAAAAGAGCATCTATAACTTTACGGTTATAAATGCTCTTTTTTATGACTATAATTCTTCAAGTATCTTTTTTATAGCTGTAACATATCCAGTTTTATAAACTGGATATCCTTTTTCCTTAACTCGTCCCTGTTCGTCAGTAGTCCAGCCTCTGTCTTTGATTTACAATCTATTTGATTATTATATTACATATATTACCTGTACCTATATCATATTGTAATATAAAAAAGGTACTATATCAACAGAATATAGTACCTTTTATAGCAGTTTGATTATAAAATTATTACCTTATATAAATTTATCATCCTCCCTTATCTGTATATTACAAATCAAGATCTTCTTCATCTATATTAGATTCATCTATTTGTTCCTCAGACTCATCTTTGTGAATCTCATCTGAGACATCTGCTTCTTTATTTGCATAATCAGCAAATTGTTCAAGATTTATTTCACATTCATCATGTTCTTGTTCTGCAGTCTCATTTTGCTTATCACCTTGTGCTTCCTTCTGTGATTCTTCAAATTCTTGTTCCCGCTTTAAATCCTCAAATTCCTCATCTGATATGACTGGTTCTTGTTCCTCTGTTTTATGCTCAGTTTTATCTTCTTTAGACTCTATTTTTCTTTCTTCACCATTACCCTTTTTATCTTGTTCTTCACTTGAATACTCTTCACTAGAAGAAGAATTCTGGCTTTTGTTAGGTGTCTCTTCTTTCTTTTCACTATTATCATTTGTTTCATTTTCTTTGGTGTATTCTTCTTCTGTCTCTTTTTTAACTGTGAAATTATCAAAAATTTTTTCCACAGTTTCCTTTTGCTTAAAGAAGTCAACAGGTTGTACATTTTTATACACCCCTTCTGTAATCTCCTTTACTGCATTTCTTATATCAATAGACTCTTTTATATCAGTAGTTCTATCTATATTATGTTTGTCAGATTTCCTATCATATCCCATCAGTTTGCTAGAATCTACTGATCCTATTTCTTTCCCATCTATTTCAAAATAAATCTTTGTTTTACTGTATTTATTTTTTGGTTGTTCTTTTACTGCATTTACAATTATTTTTTTATCACCAAAGTTAAAACTTGTTATTTCAGTTTTGTCACCTATTCCTTCTTTGGAATATGGATTATATTTATACTTGTTACACATTTCACAAGCAGAATACACCAAAGCAGCTTTTACCATTGATTGTGTGTAATTTTGGACTCTATAATCCACACATGACATTTTTTTTGATGCTATATTTTGCTTTTCTTCCTCTTGGATAGAAACTACTTGCTTATATTCCTTGTTGTTTTTTTCTATATCATCAATCTGCATCATTGCCATTGCCAAGTTTGCTTGAAATCTTTTTACACCATCACCAAATAAATGAGTTCTATCATCATTTTCTTCCAAAGCAGATTTTGTCATCCCCACTGTTTGTCCATTTGCCTGTACTAATCCTCCTTCTTGTACAATCATTTTTTTACCTTTGAGATTCAGTACATAATCTTTTCTGCTATCTTGCTGAATATCTATTTTAACACCTATTTGATCACCAATATTAAACTTAGTTCCATCTGCATACTGTCGTTCAAATGTTTTATCTATGATTTTTTTTACATATGCAACATCTTTTTCATGAGCCTTTTGTGATTCTTCCTTATCTTTTACTTTTTGTTCTTTTCTCTTTTGTGTTTCTTCTTCCTTATCTTTTTGTGCTTTAGTTGGAGAATCTTTCATTTTATTCTTTATTTTATCTGCTTCTATTTCTTTTTCAGCTTGTTCAGCCGGATTAAATCCTTTTGAATCACCAAATAAGAAACCTCTTGCCATCTCTCCTAAGAAAACACCTATTTTTATTAGTGTTTCTTTAAAAAGTACACCAACTCTGAACATGAAATTTCTTAATTTCCCCTTTTTCCCATATTCATCATATGCTATTGCTCTATCTATTTTAGTTTGCATGTTTTCAGTATTGTTATTACTTGTTGCCTCTTTTTTATTTTCTGGACTTTCTTCTTGATTTTCCTCTGCTTCAGCCTCCGCCATTTCTTCTTCTGTAAATTCAGCATTTTCACTTGGATCATACTTTCCTGCATCATATCTTGCATCATCTGCTAAACTATTATCTTCTTCAAACATATTATTATCCATAATTGAATGCCTCTCTTTCATTTTAATATTTTCTTTTATAAATATGTTTGCTTGGACTTAAAAAAATAACAAGAGCTTTATAAAACTCTTGTTATAAAATCAAAAACTTATAAATTTTTGGACTATATCTAACAAAATTGTAAACACTTCATTCTTATATAAGTAGTAACAAATAATACCCCAAAAAATAAGTGTAATGATTGGCTTTATTTTCCAATAAAAATCAAATTTTCCAATCCATGCTTTTATTAGCCATATGCCCATCTTATCTCTTTTTGCACCATTACATTTATCACAACTTGCCACAAGGTTTTTTAAATCATTTACATCTTCAATTCCTTTTATCTTTAATAATAGTCTTGCATGATTTTTATTCTTTTTTACTTTTGCAACTGGTATCACATGATCTACAACCATGTCTTCTTCTTTTAATTTCCTATTGCAATATCTGCATCTGTATGGTGCTTTATATACTTTTATAAATTTTCTTCTGTAATCAGAACTTCTGCTCCATCTTTCTTCATAACATCTATACTTTATTCCCCTCCATTTTGCTTTTCTGATAATCTTATTTTTTTCATACTTATCTACTTTTATTGTATAATATGTATTCCCTTGATTATTTACTTCTTTGAAATCATATTTATACATCCACAATTTCTTTTTACTTGTAAATAAGTCAATACAGTATCTCAAATTAACCAACTCTTTCCATGCAAGGAATTTAATTCCTTTTTATTGTGTTATTTCAGGTTTTGGTAAACTCATTACATAGTTTTCTGCTGTATCAAGTTCTTGTTTTAACTCTTCATATTCATCAAATCCAACACAATTTGACAAAGCTTCATCTGCACCCAACACAAGTTCCTTTATATAGTCAGTGTAATAAGTTCTTTCATTTAATTTTTCAATATACCATTTTACAAGGTTTATATATTGTTCTTTCCTATTTTGTTCTGCTGCCTCTATAGACTCTTGTTTTTTCAATATATTTTCCGAATTCCTTTGTTCTTGTGCCACTTGATTATATGAATCTATAGCTTCATTCCACTTATCAACTACCTCTCCACTAAGAAGATCATATTTATAGCTGATTCTTTTCATCAAACTTTCTTTTTCTGAGTCATCACTTACTTTGCTTACTTTCTCATATGTTTCATTGTATAAATCTGCAAAGCTTTGCGCTTCCTCTATAGAAGTTATCTGAAATTGTTCAAATTCTTCCACTGCTGTTTTTGCTTCTTCAAGAATTATCTTATTTTCTTCTTCTTTTTTTCTTTGTTGTACTTTCTCATAAGAAATCATTGATATATAATCATAGCCATATGGTTTTGATTCATATACATCCTTATTATAATCAATGTCCTTTATATCTCCTTGATTATTCATAAGCTTTACTGTGTTTGGTATCATAAATTCTTTTGGTGCTAAATTTTTATGTAAGTCCTGCATAAAATCTACCCATATTTTAGTTGGGTAAGTTGCACTCTGCATGTTTTCCATCTCTCTTGGAGTGTCATACCCAATCCATATAGCAGTAGTATAATAAGCAGAATATCCGCAAAACCAAACATCCTTTGTATCATTAGTAGTTCCAGTTTTACCTACATATATCTGCTTATCTGTTTGATATTTATTCCCAGCTCCTCCATTTTCTTTGAAAGTCTGTTGCATCATATCTGTCATCATAAATGCTGTGTCCTCATTAAAGACTTCTGTTGTGGCATCATCTGATTGGTATATAATTTCATTATTTGAATCAATTATCTTGTAAATACATGTATTCTCAGAATACTTTCCCCCATTTGCAAGTGTAGAGTATCCTTTTGCCATCTCATCAACTGCAACACCATTTGTAAAACCACCTATTGCAATAGATGGAGCTATCATATCTGCATATGACATAGAATGAAAATGCATATCTGCAAGGTAAGACAATGCTGTTTCTTTTCCCGTCTCAGTATAAAGCTTTACTGCTATTGTATTTATGGAGTTAAACAATGCACTTCTTACAGACACATCTCCAATGTATTTTCTGTTTGCATTAAGTGGAGAATAACCATCTATAGATATTTCTTCATCTTTTACCACCGTTCCACAACTGACAACACCTTCATTGATAGCCGGTGCATAATCGAGAAGAGGTTTGATTGCACTTCCACTTTGCCTTTTTGCTTGATATCCTCTATTGTAATATCCTTCATTATTCCTTCCACCAACAATAGCCACTACCATATTGCTATTATTATCTACACATACTCCTGCACTTTGCAGAGCATACATTTCATCATTTTCATTTCTTTCTTGGAATTCTGATAAATTACTGTCTATACTTTGCTGAAGCTTTTTTTGAATATCTTGATTTAATGATGTATATATTTTATATCCACCACTTCTAACCGCTTCTACTGTATTGTTGTATTTCTCATCATAATCTTTCTTATATTCTTCATACTCTTGCTCTGTCTGATATGTATATTTAAAGTCAAATCCTTCCTCTTTCATTATTTTCAATGCAGTACAATGTAAGGCATATGTTGTAAGATAAGTTTCTTTTATTTCAGAACTTTGCTGTTTAACTATTGTTGGCTTTTCTGCTACAGCTTCATCATATTCTTCTTGTGATATATATTGACAAGTAAGCATATCATCCAACACATCATTTCTTTTCTCTAAAGACAAGTCATAATTCACAATTGGATTATATACATTAGGAAGATTACTTGTTGCTACAAGTATAGCTGCATTTCCTAAACTTATATCCTTTGCATCACAGCCAAAATAATATTGGCTTGCTGCCTGCACTCCATAGCATCCATTACCAAAATAATTACTATTACAGTAAAACTCCATTATCTGGTTTTTGTTATATTGTTTCTCTAATGCTCTAGCAAGCATGATTTCTGTTATCTTTCTTTGATAAGTCTGTTCTGATGTAAGTAGATTATTTTTTATTACCTGCTGAGTAACTGTACTTCCACCTTGTGTAATTACTCCTTTATGCTTGATATAAGAATATCCAGCTCTCAATATTGCCTTGTAATCTACTCCATGATGATTAAGAAAATTTTTATCTTCCTTTGCTATATATCCATTGACTATATACTTTGATATATCTTGAAATGAAATATATTCATATTTTTCATTTCCATATTTCCCAATAATGTTTCCATCCTTATCATAGATTTCTGTATTACCAGCTCTTTTAAAAGAATCTTCTGTCATATTTGATAATTTTTCATATGCATTTTGCTTTATGTTTTTATACTCAGGATAAAATTTTGCAATAATTATGGCAAACACTGTTATCAAACATAATGACAAAAACAGAAAAATTATTCTTCTAATCTTTTTTCTTTTCTTTTTCTTTATTTCTTTTTCAAGTTTGTGTTCTACTGTTAACTTACCTTTACTCATGTTATCTAATTCCTCTTGTTATACCTGCAATTTTATTTAGCTTATCATTTTTGTTTCTATACAAAAAATGGCAAAAATAAGGAATTTAATTCCTATTTATTTAGAGCATTTTATAAGTAAATCAATAAAAAATAATACCATTAGCAATTATTACTAATGGTATTATTAATTCATATAAAAAAATATTTACTTAATTA
>ERZ773133.763-NODE-763-length-43089-cov-4.201957_pt1 | contig 43089 bp, 27 predicted proteins | sample MGYA00580861_ERZ773133 | MGnify/ENA primary metagenome ERZ773133 (study PRJEB29015, sample SAMEA2737844) | human gut metagenome | biome: human gut; feature: human-associated habitat; material: faeces | place: China | collected 2012 ...
TCTCATTCTTTTCCGGATGATGCTGTTCCCAGAACACAACGCGACCATCTTCCAGCTCCACCGTGCCCACCGTCTCCTCCTGTTCAAACAGATCCACGCTCTCATAGACCTGTTCTTCCAACGGTTCCTTCGACTGTCCTTCCATCGTCTCTTCCTCGGACAGACGCGCCGGAATCTTCGCCGGGCAATACTTTTTCAAAAGTTCTTCGTCCACGGTGTCAAAGTCGCCGACAACCCAGTCCGGTTTCAGACCGAGCGCGTCCGCATACCCGAGTCCCCCGTCAACGGCAATCACAAGATCAAATGTTTCCCTCTCCAAAAAGGAACGGGCGAAAGCCAGTTCCAGCTCTCCGCCCGTAACCACAAGACAGGATGGATGTTCCCTCATCACTCGTACTCCTTAAATGTTTCTAAGAATGCCTTGACATTCGCCTCTGCATCTCCCTTGAAGACTGCGGAACCTGCGACAAGGATGTTTGCTCCTGCCTTGAGAAGTTCCCCTGCATTGGCAGTCGTCACACCGCCGTCAACCTCAATATCCGTATGAAGTCCCATCTCATCTGCCATCCGGCGCACCTCGCGCACCTTCTCCGTTGCATAGGAGATAAACTTCTGACCGCCAAATCCCGGATTGACCGACATGATCAGCACCATATCCACCTCAGGAAGAATCCACTTGAGCGTCTCAACCGGAGTTGCCGGATTCAGCGCAACGCCCGCCTTCATGCCGAGATCCTTGATCTGGTGAATTGTGCGGTCAAGATGTTTGCAGGCTTCCTGATGCACACAGATCAGATCCGCCCCCGCTTTTTTGATATCCTCTACGTAACGTCCCGGTTCTTCCACCATCATGTGTACGTCAAACACACGATCCGTCACCGGGCGCAGGCTCTTAATTACCGGCATTCCAAAGGAGATACTCGGCACAAACGCGCCATCCATCACATCCAGATGGATGTACTGTGCACCTGCCTTGTCCACCTCAGCGACCTGCTCTCCCAGCTTCGTAAAATCTGCCCCCAGAATCGAAGGTGATAATATAATCATGGTTCTTTCCTCCCATTTTTTGTATAATATCCTCAACGGCTGCTTCTGCCGTATTTCTTTTTCTCTTTTAATTCCTGATACATCAAACGGTAATTGTCATACCGGCTCTGCCCGATCTTATGCTCCTGCACCGCCGTCTTGACGCCGCATTCGCGCTCGCCAATGTGGACACAGCCTAAGAAACGGCATTCATCCTCATATGCCTCAAATTCCGGGAAAAAGTCCTTGAGCGCCTCCGGCTCCAAATCCTCGATATAGAGAGAACTGAATCCCGGCGTATCCATCATATAGGTGCTCTCTTCCACGAAAAACAGTTCTGAATGGCGCGTCGTATGTTTGCCCCGGCGGATCTTCTCACTGATACCGCCCGTTTCCATCTGTGCCTCCGGCTGGATAAAGTTCGTGATCGACGATTTTCCGACACCCGAAGGTCCTGCTAAGACCGTTGTTTTCCCAATGATCAACCGATGAAACTCCTCCAGCCCTGATTTTTCGTAGGTGCTGATAAAATGCACCGGATAGCCCGCCGGTTCATAGATCGCACGCAGCTTCTCCTGCTCGGCTGCATCAACCAGATCGATCTTGTTGAAACAGATGCTGACCGGAACTTCCTGCCGTTCCATCATGACGAGGAAGCGGTCGAGAAGGTTTAAATTTGGCATCGGATCGGTGATGGCAAAAACCACCACCGCCTGATCAACATTTGAAACCGCCGGGCGGATCAGACGGTTTTTACGAGGAAGGATCTCATCGAGATTGCCTGTCGCCTTCTCCTCATCGAGAACACTGATCTCCACGTCATCGCCTACCAGCGGCTTGATGCCGCGATTTCGGAAAATTCCCTTTGCACGGCATTCATATACCTTTCCAATACCGTCGTGTACATAATAGAAACCGCCGATCCCTTTAATTATCTTTCCCTGCATATCTGTACCTTACAACTACCTCTTATTAATTATCTGAAACTTCCACAAATTCAAGCTGATACGTTTTTAGAACCCGATCGTTCGTCAGATCGAGGATCTGCAGCTCACCTGTCTGCACACCGTCCGCTCCCTCGATATTATAATGAATCGGAAGCGTGATATCGCCGCCGATCTCCCTCGGTTCCATGACCGTCTTAGTCACAGTATTGCCGGCAATCGTCTGCTTCATCACAATACTGACGCGGATATGCGTATCTCCGGAACTTGGTCCAAACAGTTCACTCATCTGGAATTCATCGTTGATCGCCGCCACATAGCGGGTTCCTTTTCCCAGACTGACTGTATAGCCAATGGCACTTCCCTCCGGTGTATCTGTTTTCTCCAGGACATCCTGACTGATGATCTTGCCCTTTGCCACTTCTGAACTCTTCGCTTCCTTGCGCTCGCCAAGCCCTAATCCGACCGCTTCCAGAACAACTTTTGCATTTTCCTCTGAAAGCCCTGTAATCCTCGGCATCGGTACCGTCGGTACGTTCGGACCTGTGCTGACATACAGCGTCACCGTACCGCCTGGATCCACGCTGGACGGACTGTATCGGATCACTATACCGGAGGCAACCGTATCGCTGCTCTCTTTCTGCACTACTACGGTCAGTTTATTTTCTTCTGCCAGAAGCGTCTCTGCATCCTCGCTGGACATCTCTTCCAGTCCAAGTTTCGTCAAATCTATTGCCTCATTGCCTTCTCCGATCGTGACGATAACTTCCGTCTGTTTCGAGACAACCGTGCCGCTGGCAATACTCTGACCGATGACCTTCCCCTTTTCAGAGGTTTCCGACTTTTCATATTCATAACGGATTTTCAACGACTGCTTTTCCAATGCTGTCTTCGCCTCATCCTCCGTCATGCCGTCCAGAGGCGGAACCCTGCACTCCGTTGATTCCAGACTCTCGCTCTCAGACGCCTCCGAAGAAGCTTCAACGGTCGTCTTCGGATGCTTCTGACTACCAGATCCCAGATTAAAGATGCCTGTCAACTTCGCAGCAATGACAATCACAACCACCACAATCAATACGGCTGCACCGATTCCAATCATCGTAAGCAGGCGCTCCATCTGCGGATTGACATCCTCGCTGTCTTCTTCTATACGGCGTCCCTTCCGTCTACGGTCTGGGCGCCTTGAGGTTTCTTCCTCATAGACATCCGTCTCTTCTTCCTGCCAACCTTCTATCTCGTTCTCCGACGGTTCCGGCTCTTTCCAGACTACCTCACCACGTTCATTTTCTGTCGGAACCGGTCCGGTCTTTTCACTCACTGCCGGATGTTCCATCGTCTGTTCCAGATTTCGATTTCTCTGTGCCTCCATCTGGCGGTTCAGTTCCTCTGCCCCGCGCACGACTGTCGGGGAATTTTCATCAAATTCCGGTTCTTTTTTCAGGAAATCATCGTTTGGATCCACCAGCGCATGGCGCAGATCCGCGATCAGCTCATACGCATTCTGGTAACGGCGTTCCGGCTTTTTTTGGGTACATTTTAAAATAATGCGGTCCAGGCTTGCCGACACCTCCGGGTTGATGCGGCTCGGCGGCTGCACCGGTTCTTCCAAATGCGCCAGTGCCACTGAAACCGGGTTATCCCCGTCAAACGGAAGTTTTCCTGTTAGCATCTCATACATCGTGATTCCCAGTGAATACAGATCGCTTCGTCCGTCGCTATAATTTCCTTTTGCCTGCTCCGGCGAGATATAATGCACGGAACCGACCGCATTGACCCCGATCGTCTGGGACGATACAGCTCTGGCAATACCGAAATCCGCCACCTTCACCTTGCCGTCACGCGAGATAATCATATTCTGCGGTTTGATGTCCCGGTGCACAATATGCTGGTCATGTGCCGCTGCCAGCCCCTGCGCTACCTGGATGGCAATTCCAATCGTTTCTTTAACGCCCAGATGACCTTTCTTGAGAATGTAGCTTTTCAGCGTGATTCCCTCGATGAGTTCCATGACGATATAATGAAGACTGCCCTCATCCACAACGTCATAAACACTCACAATATTTGGATGGGAAAGCCCTGCCGCCGCCTGCGCCTCCATCTTGAATTTGCTGACGAAATTCGCATCCTGGCTGTACTCATCCTTTAAAACCTTGATCGCCACCAGACGGTTCAGAGTGTGGCATTTTGCCTGATACACCTCTGACATGCCGCCCGTACCAATCAGTGAGAGGATCTCATAGCGATCCTGCAGATAGGTTCCCGGTTTCAGCATCATGATTCTCTCACCTCCTTGATCTGCGGGTCAATCAATATGACCGCGATATTATCTTTCCCGCCGTTCTGGTTTGCGAGCGCCGTGAGCGCCCTTGCCTTGGTGTCCAGGGTTCCCGGCAGAAGCACCATCCGGTAAATTGCTGAATTATCCACCATATTGGTTAACCCGTCCGAACACAGCAGTACGTAATCGCCCGGGTTCAGTGAAACCTCAAAGAAATCCGGCTCCACATGCCCACCGATCCCGACTGCGCGGGTAATGATATTTTTCTTCGTCTCATATTCCCGGCTGCCGCGGCTCATCTGTCCCAGCGAGACCATCGCCTCCACGTAGGAATGATCCCGGGTAATCTGATGAATGCCGGAGCGCTCAATCCGGTAGAGACGGCTGTCCCCCACGTTTGCCACATAGAGTGTATTTCCCTGAATTGAAGCCGCTACCAGCGTTGTTCCCATGCCGGCAAGCTCCTCGCGCTCACAGGAAAGGGTATAAAGTTCCTGATTGACTGCCTCGATCCCCTTTCGAAGCGCCGCGACCGGCTCATTCTCACCACTCTCTTTGATATATTCCGGCATATGCTCGATCAGATAGCGCGAAGCAAAATCTCCCGCCTGATGACCGCCCATTCCGTCCGCCACAACAAACAGGTTGGAAAGTTCTCCCACCGGCTCCGTGCTGGCAAACTGAGCATCCTGATTGACCTTACGCGTTTTTCCGATATCCGTCAGTGCGTATGCTTTCATTTGACTGCCGCACCTTCTTTCTCCTGCTCTTTATCCATATAGCTCTTCCGGAGCTGTCCGCAGGCACCGTCTATGTCGCGCCCCATCTCGCGCCGGATTGTCACATTGATTCCCTTGGATTCCAGACATCCCTTAAATGCTTCGATCGCTTTCCGTCCCGACTGTACATAAGAGCGCTCCTTGATCGGATTGACCGGAATCAGATTCACATGCCCGTGCTGATCCTGAATCAGCGCCGCCAGCTCGCGCGCCTCGTCCAGATTGTCGTTGACTCCCTGCACCAGGCTGTACTCAAACGTCATGCGGCGTCCCGTTTTTTCAAAATAGTAATGACAGGCCGCCAATACATCCTTTAACGCATATGTACGCGCGATCGGCATCAGGCTCTTCCGCACCTCGTCATTCGGCGCATGCAGAGAAAGTGCCAGCGTGATGGTCAGTCCCTGATCTGCCAGCTCCCGGATCTTCGGAACCAGCCCACAGGTGGAAACCGTCACATTCCGCTGACTGATATGCAGTCCGCCTTCCTCCGTCAAAAGATGGATAAAGCGGATCAGGTTATCGTAATTGTCCAGCGGTTCACCCGATCCCATCACAACCACGTTGGAAACGCGTTCGCCTGTATCGCGCTGAATCTGATAAATCTGGTCCAGCATCTCCGACGGGCGCAGGTTCCGTTCCAGGCCGTCCAGGGTCGAAGCACAGAAACGGCAGCCCATCCGACACCCCACCTGCGAGGAAATACAAACGGAATTTCCATGCTTATAACGCATCAGGACACTCTCGATGACATTGCCGTCCGCGAGGCGGAACAGGTACTTGCGGGTTCCATCGATCTGCGAAATCTGCACCCGTACCTTTTCCAGCGATACATACTCGCACGCGTCCTGCAGCTTCTGCCGGAGTACCTTGGAAAGGTTTGTCATATCGTCAAAGGAAGATGCCAGTTTTTCATGCATCCACTGATAGATCTGGGCGGTCCGGAATGGTTTTTCACCCAGACTCACCAAAAAGGCACGCAGTTCCTCCTGCGTCATTGATTTTATATCCTGCTTTTCCATATCGGACTGCCTCCCTCTCTCCTATATGCACTCTCGGAGTCTTTCCTGTATTCATACGCTGTTCCGTCCAGTTATCCTTTTCTTTTCATCACAGAGATGAAAAATCCATCACACGGATGAACGCCCGGATAGAGCTGGATGTATCCCTCTTTCAGGCTGTCTTCCTGAAAATCAATCCCCAGACGACCACTGATATCAACCGGCTCAAATGGATATTCGTTTAAAAACCATGCCCGGTTTTCATCATTTTCCAGACGGTTGACCGTGCAGGTGCTGTAAACCAGCACTCCACCCGGCTTCACGTACTGCCAGACCACCGACAGCATCTGCCGCTGCAATGCAGCCAGGTCCCGGATTCCGTCCATTGAAGCGTTGTATTTGATATCCGGCTTGCGTCCGATAATGCCAAGTCCTGAACACGGCAGATCGGCAATGACCACATCCGCTTTCTGCTCCATCGAAGCATCGAATTCACACGCATTCCAGGCGCAGGCAGAGACGTTTGTACAGCCGCTGCAGGCAATATTCTCCTTGATCAAAGATACCTTGTAATCACTCACATCCCGGATCTCAACCTGTCCAGTTCCGTACAGCAGATCCGCCGCATGAAGCCCTTTTCCACCCGGTGCCCCACAGACATCGAGTACAAAATCACCCTCTTTAATACCCGCCGCATCACCTGCCAGCGACGAACTCAGGTCCTGAATCCGGATTAGTCCTTCGCGGAACGCATCCAGACTCTCTGGATAGTCCACTCCCGTCAGACGGTAAACGCCGCTTCCCGTCGCTGTCTCCTCTGCCGTCACGCCCTGGGCGGACAGGGAGGCAAGAATCTCTTCTTTCCCTGCACGGCTCTCGGCAAACCGCACCATAAACGGACGTTTCTCCAGACCAGCCTGTGCCATCCTGTGCGTCGTCTCTGCCCCATAGTTTTCCTCCCAGAGAGATAAAATCCAGTCCGGCATTGAATACCGCACTGAATCATCCGGGAAGGTCAGTTTGCCTTTTCCACGCACCACAGAACGCAACACACCATTTACAAAGCCGGAAAGTCCGGAAAATCCGCGTTTTTTCGCAAGGCGCACCGCCTCATTGCACGCCGCCGAATCCGGTACACGGTCCATATAATAAATCTGGTACACGCTCATCCGCAGAAGTGTGCGGATAAACGGTTTCATCTTATGAACTTTTGTTTTGGAATATGCGTTGATAATATAATCAATCTGGATTTTATACTCCACCGTCCCGTCCACAATCCGTTTTAAAAACGAGCGGTCTGATTTCTCCAGATACTGATATTTAGAAAGAGCCTGAAAAAGGGCCAGATGTGTATACTGTCCCTTTTCCAGAATCTCAGTCAAAATTTCTGCCGCTATTTCACGCAGCGCAGTTCCATCAGTCATCGCGTCGTCCTCCAAATAATATAATCAGACGCAGAAGCTGTAAAATCGAACCAGCCGCCGCTGCCACATACGTCAGTGCCGCCGCACCAAGCACCTGTTTGGTATATCCAACTTCTTCCCCGCGAAGAATCCCTGTTGAATCAAGCAGACGTACCGCACGCGCGGATGCATTGAACTCAACCGGAAGCGTCACCAGCTGGAACAGCACCGACAAGGAAAATAAAAGAATTCCAAGTGAAACGATCGGAGATCCCATGCCGCCGATCAGGACACCAATCAGGATCATAGGCCAGGAAAGCTGTGCGCCGATGTTGACCACCGGCACCATTGAACCGCGCAGGCGCAGCGGAACATACTCAGATGCATCCTGCATCGCATGTCCGCACTCATGCGCCGCAACACCGATCGCCGCGACCGAAGTAGAACCATATACACTCTCAGATAAATTCACGGTCTTGGTCCGCGGATCATAGTGGTCGGTCAGACTGCCTGCCACCTGGCGGATCTGGACATCATAGATGCCCTGTGAATTTAAAAGCTGTCTCGCCGCCTCGGCTCCCGTCATGCCAGTCATGCTCCGGACTCTTGAAAACCGCGCGTAGGTGCTTTTTACCTTCGCAGATGCCCCTAATGACAGAAATATACCAATTAATACCAGAATCATCGTCGGATCAAACATACTGTAATATCCATATCCGTACATATCACTCCAACTCCTTTCAAACGCCTGGCTGCCTGTAGCAGTTCAGTTCCTGCTGAAGCATTCATTTTATCCGAGCTTTACTCCCGTTTCCACCGGATATCCGCGTAAAAATGCCGCCGTATCCATCCGCTTCTTGCCTTCCAGCTGAAGTTCCCGGATCGTGAGAAGCCCTTTGCCGGTCTGGACAGAGAATGCATCTTTACCGACACGTACCACCTGTCCGAATGTCTCCGGTGACGGTCTTCCCGCCGCATCTTCCTCGACATCCGCCGACCAGATTTTCAGGGTTTTTCCTTCAAATTTTGTATAAGCGCTCGGCCATGGATTTAAGCCGCGGATCAGGCGCTCAATCACTGCCGCATCCATCGACCAGTCGATCTGCCCCATCGACTTATCGAGCATTGTCACATGGGTTGCCTCTGCCTCATCTTGTTTAACCGGATGCAGGATTCCTGCCTCCGCTTTCTCAAGTGTGGAGAGAATCAGCTTTCCTCCCGCAAGGCTCAAGCGGTCAAACAGGCTGCCGCCTGTCTCTTTCGGATCCAGGCGTACTTCCACGGTATCCAGGATATCTCCGGTGTCCAGACCGACATCCATCTGCATCGTCGTCACACCGCTGACCTCATCGCCATTGATGACCGCCCACTGGATCGGGGCTGCCCCACGGTATTTTGGCAGAAGCGACGCATGGATGTTGATACAGCCGTATTTCGGCAGGTTCAGAATCCGCTCCGGCAGAATCTGGCCAAATGCAATCACGACGATCACGTCCGGCTGAATCCTCGTCAATTCCTCAAAAAATGCCTCATCCTTGCGGACGCGCACCGGCTGATACACCGGGATTCCATATTCCAGCGCTTTTTCCTTGACAGGCGGCATTGCCATCGCCTTGCCGCGTCCCTTCGGCTTATCTGGCTGTGTCACCACCGCCGCTACTTCATGCCGGCTCTGATAGAGCGCTTCCAGTGTCGGAACCGCAAAATCCGGTGTTCCCATAAATACGATCTTCATATCTGCCTGTCACCCCACTCTTGTTTCTCTCTCATTCTGCCAATGTGCTTTATTCTTCCTCTGCCGCTACATCCTCTAACGGACCTTCTACCAACTCCACATACAGATGTCCGTGCAGATGATCGCACTCATGGCAAATCGCACGTGCCAGGAAATCATCTGCTTCCAGGACAAACTCTTCCATTTTTTCGTTCAGCGCGCGTACCTTTACATGGCTCGGACGGGTTACCAGACCAGCCTTGCCCGGAACGCTTAAGCAGCCTTCCTGACCAGTCTGGCTGCCGGACATTTCCTCGATGACCGGATTGATCAGGACATACTGGTTGCCGTCCTCCACGTCGATTACTACGATCTGTTTGCGGATACCGACCTGCGGTGCTGCCAGACCTACGCCGCCGGCTGAATACATCGTGTCAAACATATCCTCTATCAGTTCAAGTGTGTGATCGGTTACCTCCGTCACTGCCTTACACTCTTTTTTCAGTACCTCATCGCCAATAGTTCTAATTGACCGGATTGCCATTTTATACACCCTTCCTCTCTATGATATATCGTATTGAATCTGGACCGCCTGCCATTTTGTATCTGCGGCAGCCAGGGTTTCAATCTGACCCCTGATTTGATCCAGTATAGCACATTTTTCACACTTTATATATAAAATTTTTCTGTAGATGTCATTAACTTTGTATACCGGTGCCGGAACCGGACCGATACACTCGGCACTTTCGCGCAGCCGCCGCGCCGCCATTTCCGCACATTCATCCAGCACCGCCTCATCGCCGCAGGCAAAATAAACCGCAGCCATCTGGCAGACCGGGGGATAATGAAGCAGCCTCCGGTAATTGATCTCATGGCTGTAAAACAGCTCATAATTCTGCGCCGCTGCCGCCTGCACGGCATAGTGTTCCGGCCGGTACGTCTGGATGACCACATCGCCGGGCTTCCCGGCGCGTCCCGCTCTGCCAGCCGCCTGCGTCAGAAGCTGGAACGTCCGCTCCGCGCTGCGGTAATCCGGCGTATTTAAGGAAAGATCCGCCGCCAGGATTCCGACCAGCGTCACTCCCGGAAAATCATGCCCTTTTACAATCATCTGCGTGCCGATCAGGATATCTGCCTCACGATTTGCAAATGCCTCCAGAATCGCTTCATGTCCGCCTTTTTTTGCCGTTGTATCCGCATCCATCCGCAGGATCCTCGCATCCGGAAACCGAATTTTCGTAAATTCTTCCATCTTCTGCGTTCCGGCCCCAAACCCGGCAATATACGGTGATCCGCAGGACGGACACTGCTTCATCAGTGGAATCGTATAGCCGCAGTAATGACAGACCAGACGGTTCTTCCCGTGTAGTGTCAGGGAAACATCACAATGCGGACAGGTCACCGCCTTTCCGCAGGAACGACAGGAAACAAAATTGGAATAGCCGCGCCGGTTCATAAAAAGCATCGCCTGCTCGCCACGTGCGAGTCTCTCTGTCAACATTGCATCCAACGTCCGGCTGAACACCGATTTATTGCCTACCTGCATCTCCGCACGCATATCAGCGATCTGTACCTTCGGCAGGATACTTCCCGCCACTGCCCGGTGATGCAGGGGCAGAAGCACATATTCGCCATTCTGCGCCCGCAGATACGATTCCAGAGAAGGAGTCGCTGAGCCCAAGACCAGCGAAGCCCCGGAAAGCCGGGCGCGCTCCGCCGCTACTTCCCTTGCATGATAGCGCGGCATCGTCTCGCTCTTATAGGCGCCCTCATGTTCCTCGTCGATCAGAATCAGTCCCAGATTGGAAAATGGGGCAAACAGCGCCGACCGCGGTCCGATCATCACGGAAACCTCGCCCCGCGCCGCCCGTTCCCACTGATCATAGCGTTCTCCCGCAGAGAGACGGGAATTCAGAATCGCGATCTGATCGCCAAATCGCCGGTAAAACCGCATCACCGTCTGATATGTCAGCGAAATTTCCGGGATCAGCAGAATCACCTGCTTTCCATCCCGCAGGACACGCGCCATCAGCTCCATGTAGACTTCGGTCTTTCCACTTCCCGTAACGCCGTGAATCAGATACGTTTCACGTTTCCCCGTCTCATAATCCTCACAGAAACGGTCAACCGCCGCCTGCTGCTCTTCATTGAGATGCACGGTCTGTCCGGCTGGACGCGGCAGTTTTGCATGGTTTAACCCGCGTTCCTCACGGGAAACTTTCACTGAAAGCTGTCCCTGTTCCTCCATCGGGCGGATCGTCGCCAGGGTCAGGTCAAGCTCCCGTCGGGCAAATTCCATCGGAATATCCAGATTGTCCCGGAATGCCTCAAGGAGCCGCACCCGCGCCTTATAATGCCGCTTCTGTGCCGCCAGGATTGCCGCTTCCAGCTCTTCCTGGTTTAAAAGACAATGCAGCGTCTTTTTCTCGCGCGGTTTTATCTTTTCCTTGACGGGAAGTACGGTTTTGAGCGTCTGGTTCATCGTCGCGCCATAACGTTCCCGCATCCACCACGCCAGACGGATAAGCTGAGATTGCACCGACATACTGCCCGGTGCGATCCCAGCTATCTCCTTGATGCGGGATGGGTCATACTCCGCCGTATTTCCCATTCCCACCACATATCCAGTCCGAAGTGAATTACCCTTTCCAAACGGTACCGTCACGCACGTTCCCGCCGTAATCTCCTCCGCCAGCTGCGCCGGAATCCGGTACTGAAACGGGCGATCCACCTTCTCATGGGATATATCTATAATAATATCCGCGTATTGATACGCCATGATTCCTTCTCTTTCTATTTCTAATTCAAGTCGAACGTCCGTGAGATTTGGCGCGTGATTCTGGTCAGCGAAGCTGACATATTCTTTACAGAATCACTGCGCATCCTCGCGGAGCGTTTATCTCAGTCGGAGAATGGACTCCTACTGAGACAAACTTGCTATTACTTACCACCTGAAGAGGTGGGAGTCTTCTCGACTGAGATAAACCTCGCTGCCGTCTCCCCCAGCTTCATACTGTTGGAACCCTTAAACAGGACTGCATCTCCCTCACCGATCTGTGCATCCAGCCAGTCAAGCATATCTTCTTTTTCGTCCTCTTCAAACGAAACGACATGCAGATCCGGTTTGACTTTCTTTGCTCCCTCGGCGATCGCCTGCGCCAGTTCGCCATATACAACCAGGATATCGACCGGTTTTTCCGCCAGAAACGCACCAACTTCACGGTGGAACTGAATCGTATTCTCTCCCAGTTCCTTCATATCTGCCAGAACCGCAATTCTGCGTCCTGCCGGCAGGGAAGAAAGCACACCTATCGCCGCTTTCATCGAATCCGGGCTTGCATTGTAGGTATCGTCCACGATCGTATAACCATTTTTATGATAAATCTGCTGACGGTTCTTGAACCCGCCAAATTCAAGCAGCTTTTCCGCTGCATCGGCAAGCGGCACACCGTAGGCATCCGCAACCGCCAGGGCAGCCAGCGCATTCATGACATTGTGCTCGCCCATAACAGTCAGCTTCACCGGGACGCGCACCTCGCCGTGTACCATCGTAAAGGACGGAAATCCATCCGGATATGAAAGATCCTCGGCGCGGTAGTCGTTATCTGCTCCAAGTCCATAACGGACGGTATGGCAGCCTGCTTTTGCATGCACGGTGGAAAGCATATCATTATCTCCATTTACAAACAGGATTCCGCCTGCCTTCATACCGTCCTGGATATGCAGCTTTTCTTTTAAGATATTCTCGCGAGAGCCCAGATTCTCAATATGCGTCACACCGATATTCGTCATGACTGCCGAATCCACCGCCGCAATCTCCGCGATCACCGCCATCTCGCCCGGCTCACTCATTCCCAGTTCCAGCACGCCGATCTCATCATTCTCAGAAATCTCCGAGATCGTGAGCGGCACACCGATCTGGCTGTTGTGGTTTGCCGGTGTCTTGAATGTCTTATATTTCGCTGAAAGCGCCGCCGCCACCATTTCGCGCGTCGTCGTCTTTCCCACGCTGCCGGTGATACCAACTAACGGGATAGAAAGGCGTGCCCGCAGGCAGCGTCCGATCGTCTGCAATGCCAGTTTCGTATCTTTCACCTGGATCAGCGCGCCGTGAAAGCCCTCCGGTGCCGCCTCATGCTCCGAAGTTAGTGCGGCTGCCGCCCCATTGTCCATCGCCTGAACCAGGAAACGATGCGCGTCTGATTTCTCCCCGATCAGCGGAACAAACAGATCCGCCCCGCGCATACTCCGGGAATCAATGCTGATGTGTTTTAACTCTGTATCTGCATCTCCGCAGAGCAGTGTTCCCGACACTGCTTCCACGATATGTCTGACTGTAATATGGTCCATATTTTGCCTCCAAATTGATTACATATGCAGCTTCTTCACCGTCTCCTGCACTACTTCCCGGTCAAGGAAATGATAGCGCACGCCCTCGATCTCCTGATAATCCTCATGCCCTTTTCCGATGATCGCGATGATATCGCCATCTTCCGCATGCGACAAGCTGTACTCAATCGCTTCGCGGCGATCCGGGATTTCAACGTATTTGCCGTCGGTTTTTGCAAGTCCGACCTTGATATCTGCCAGAATATCTCCCACTTTCTCAAAGCGGGAATTATCCGCCGTGATGATCGACAGATCTGCCAGCTTTCCGCCAATCTCTCCCATCGAGTACCGACGATCGCGCGCCCGGTTGCCGCCGCATCCGAAGACACAGACGAGACGCTTCGGCTTGTAGTCGCGCAGCGTCAGAAGAAGACTTTCCATGCTAACCGCATTGTGGGCGTAGTCAACGATCACGGTGCACTTTGCTGATTTATATACAATCTCCATCCGTCCATCGACCTGGATATGTTCCAGCGCATGGCAGACTTTCTCCTTCGGCAGGTCAAAGAAGCTGCACACGCCCGCTGCCGCCAGCGCATTATCCACGTTAAATTTGCCCGGAATGCCGACACGCAGATCGCTCTCATATCGTCCATGCGTCTGAAATTCGACACCCACGAAATCATGTTCGCGTACATAGTGAATGTCATCCGCTGTAAAATCAGCCGCCTGTTCCAATGAAAAGGTCAGGATCTCTGCTGTCGCCCCTTCTACGATCGCATCAAAGTGCGGATCATCGCGGTTGACGAGCGCTGTCCGGCAGTTTTTCAAAAGCTGCTTTTTGTAGTAAAGATATTCTTCAAAACTTGCATGTTCATTCGGGCCAATATGATCATTGGAAATATTCAGGAAAATTCCATAATCAAAGAAAAGTCCGTCTACCCGGTGCATCAGGTAGCTTTGGGAAGAAACCTCCATCACGACGTAACGGCAGCCCTCTTCCACCATTTTTGCAAAATATTCTTGCAAAATATAAGATTCCGGCGTCGTATTTTTGGTCGGATAATGATTCTCACCGATCACAGCGCCGTTCGTTCCGATGAGACCCGTCTTCTGTCCGGCCGCCTCCAGAATCGCCTTGATCATATAAGTGGTAGTCGTCTTTCCCTTCGTGCCGGTCACACCGATCGCCGTCATCTTCCGCGCCGGATAATCAAAACGTGCCGCCGAAAGAAGCGATAGCGCGTTCCGTCCATTCTCCACTTGAATGACCGTCACGTTCTCAGGCGCCTCAACCGGATGCTCGACCACCAGAACCGGCGCGCCCTTTTCAACCACATCCGGGATAAAGGTGTGCGAATCGACGTTTGCCCCGCGCATACACACAAACACCGTCCCCGGCGCCGCCTTTCTTGAATCGTAGACCACCTCGTCAACCTCCGTCTCCAGGCTGCCCTGCAATAATGTATACGGCAATTCTTTCAGCCAGCTTTTAAGCTTCATAGGATACCTCCTGATTTTGATATTTTATAATGATTCCGCTTTTTAATATCCTTCTTCCATCATGTTTTCAAACTGCTCCATGCTCATCAGCACCTTACGCGGCTTCGTGCCTTCTTCCTCACCGACCACGCCTGCATCTGCAAGCTGATCCATGATACGCGCGGCACGGTTGAAGCCAATCTTAAACATACGCTGCAGCATGCCGATGGATGCTTTGTCTTTCTCAATAATAAATTTACCTGCCTGTGCAAAATAGGCATCGCGCTCACCGCCGCCAAAGCCCACATCCATCGCCGTCGAACGGATCTTGGACTCAACCTCGGCGCTGTACTCTGCGGTCAGCCCCTCCTGTTTCAAAAATCCGACCACATCCGAAACCTCATTGTCGGACACAAACGCGCCCTGTACACGCTGCGGTTTCTGATAACCCGACGGATAGAACAGCATATCGCCCTTTCCGAGCAGTTTCTCCGCGCCGTTCATATCAATAATGGTACGGGAATCCACTCCGGAAGAGACGGAAAAAGCAATTCTCGACGGAATATTTGCCTTGATCACACCGGTGATGACATTGACCGATGGTCGCTGCGTCGCAATCACCAGATGAATGCCCGCTGCACGCGCCAGCTGTGCCAGACGGCAGATCGAATCTTCTACTTCGCCCGGCGCTACCATCATCAAATCGGCAAGCTCATCCACGATAATGATGATCTGGGGCAGTTTCTCCGGTTTCTTCGGATCGTCGATATCCGCAATCGACGCAACCTTGGCATTGAAACCCTTAAGATCGCGCACACCGTATTTTGCAAACTTCTGGTAACGGTCGGTCATCTCTGCCACCGCCCAGTTGAGGGCTCCGGATGCCTTTTTCGGGTCGGTCACAACCGGAATCAAAAGATGCGGAATACCGTTGTATACACTTAACTCTACCACCTTTGGATCGATCATGATGAGCTTGACCTCGCTCGGCTTTGCTTTATAAATCACACTCATGATCAGCGTATTGATGCAGACTGATTTACCCGATCCGGTCGCACCCGCGATCAGAAGATGCGGCATCTTCGCAATGTCGCTGACAACCGTCTGACCTGCGATATCTTTTCCGACCGCGAATGCCAGCCGGGACGGATATTTCTTAAATGCCTCTGACTCCAGCAGATCGCGCAGCAGAACCACATGGTTCTCCTTGTTCGGAACCTCGATACCGACCGCCGCCTTGCCAGGAATCGGTGCCTCGATACGGATGTCCGCCGCTGCCAGATTTAACTTGATATCATCCGCCAGCGCTACAATCTTGCTGACCTTGACACCCTGCTCCGGGTGAAGCTCATAGCGGGTAACCGTCGGTCCACAGCTGATGTTTGTAACCGTCACGCCCACGCCGAAGTTCTGGAGCGTCTGCTGCAGCTTGATCGCTGTCTCCCGGTACTCCTGATCCGAGAAATCGGTCTGTCCCGTGCCGCGTTTTAAAAGTGTCAATGGCGGGAATATGTATTCTTTCTGGATCTTCTTTTCTTCCTCTTCCTTGCGCTCGATCTGCTCTGGAACCGTCAGTTCCTCAACTGGAAGTGCTTTTCGTTCTTCCCGTTTCTGCTCCAGTTTTTTCTGTATCGCCTCTGTATCTGTCTCGATCACCTTTCCGGATGCGGTCACGACCGTTTTGGAATCCTCCGGGACAAAGAAACTGCCCTTTGTCTCGCCCCGCTCTGATTCCAGCGTCTTATAATAGCCATCGATTGGCTCGGAATCCGTTTCCCCAGATATAGGTTCGTTCCATTCATCCTCATTCCCCATCGAAACGGTTTCCCACTCGTTTTCCGATGGCTCAAAGACATCCTGATGCCCTAAATCTGTATGAACCTCCTCTGCGGTCAAACCAGAGGTCTCTTCCGCGGTCAAACCGGGGGCCGCCTCCGCAGCCGGTCTCTCCCGTGTCTCTACCGGATAATAGCCTGGACCTTTCTGACTCTCGCCGCCGGCAAATTCTTCCATCGTCCGGGTATCACGGCGTACATACAGGCGTTTCAGGAGCTGGTCGCTCGCACTGTCCTCTGCCTCTGCAGTCTCTACTGTCCGCGCCGTCTCGCGCTCCGATTCTTCCTGAAACTGGGATTCTGAACCATCGTATGCATATGTATCCTGCTCCGATTCCACCGGCTCTTCTTCGTACTCCACCGGCTCTTCTTCATACTCCATCGGTTCTGGTTCTACCGCTCCGCCACCGTGGAATATCTGCCCGCGAAATACATCTGCCGGATTCTCCTTCTCTACTCCCTGTCCGGAATCCTGTGCCAGATTTTTTCCCTCTGCCGGAACATCGGTCCAATCATCATAAGCCGCGGCCTCATCCTGCAAGTTTTCCTGCCTTCCATGCATCTCACGGAATTCCTCCGGTGCATCCTCCGGTCCCAGCACGGTTCCCTCCGGGACTCCTTCCGAGAAATTTCGCATCACTGGCAGCTCGGTCAGCTTGGCGCCCTCGAGATCAACGCCACGGACCCGCTGCTCCTCCCGCAGACGGCGTTTTTCTTCCTTTTTCTCCTCATGTATCTCACGGCGGCGGCTCATATCTTCTTTCGCATACTCATACGCCCTTCCGCTGCCCTGTTTAACGAAGTTTACCAGGGAACGCTCCGTAATGCACACAGCACCGAGTGCCAAAAGCACCAGCAGAATCAGAACTGCTCCGATCGTTCCCACTGTTCCGCACAACAGCAGCATCAGAATGCCACCGATAAAGCCGCCTCCACCTGCCTGCGCGTAATAATCGCCCAGATTCCAGTCCAGATGCTGACCGCCTCCCATAAGAAGCTGGGAAAGTCCGCAAAGTGCCAGAAGCACCTCGCCAACCGCCACCAACTTGGCTACGGCTTTCTGGTTGCCTCGGTTTGAAAGATAAAAACAAGTTCCCATAAATAAAAGGAATGGCACCAGATACCCCATCACGCCGAATACGCCAAGCAGAGTCGATCGCAGAAAACTTCCGACAAAGCCGCAAAGCCCGAAATTGCTCAAAAACAAAAGTACCGATATTGCAAATGATACAATAATCGCCACTTCCGTTCCCATAAATGCCCCTGTACCACTTTTCTCCACCGGCTCCGGCGCCTGGCTGGCGCGGCTTCGGCTTCCTGTTCCTTTCGCGGTGCCTTTTCCAGACGAAGCTTTCTTCTTCCCCCTACTCTTTTTCTCGTTCAGCGTCTCCTCCGCTTTCTTCGCCGCAGGGGACTTTCTGGATCGCCCGGCTTTTTTCTCTGTCCCAGCTGTCTCCCCGGCACGCTCTGTACTCTGTCTTTTCCTGCTTGTATCTGCCACCTGTCTCATGCCTCCAACATTTCCCATGTATCTGCGGTTCCTCCTGTTTCACAAAATACAGCCTCCCGCAGACTGCTTTTCTCATTTTACATTCTTATTATCTCATTCAGTATACCCAAATTCAGGGAAAAAAGCAACGCTTTCCTAAAATTTTCGCACGTATGTTCTACTTTCTTTTCAGATTTTCACTAAAATCCGTCTTCGTCATCCGGTCGTGTGCATCTATTTCTTGTTTCTTCCCATCGATCGCCCGGTTCAGCCATGCAAGCGCTTCCCGGATCCCGCCGCATTCATCGATCAGTCCCTCCTGGACCGCCTCCTCGCCAACCAGGACCGTTCCCAGATCTTTTGTCATCATCTCCGTATTGAGCATCAGGCTCCGGAGGCGCTCATAGGAGATCTGACTGTGTCCGGACACAAAGCTTAAAATACGATCCTGAATCATTTCAAAATAATCATACGTCTGCACGGCACCGATCACCATCCCCGTCATCCGTACCGGATGTACCATCATCGTCCCGGTCGGGACAATAAAAGAGTGATCGACCGCCACCGCGAGCGGCACACCGATCGAATGGCTGTCCCCGATGACCAGTGAAACGGTCGGTTTGCTGAGCGAAGCAATCATCTCCGCGAGCGCCAGTCCACAGCTTACATCGCCGCCCACCGTGTTAATCAGGACTAAAACTCCCTCCGTCTCACCGCTCTCCTCGATCTCCGCCAGCTTAGGCAGAATATGCTCATATTTCGTCGTTTTCGTATTGCCGGACAAATTTTCATGTCCCTCTATCTCTCCGATGATCGAGATTAATTCAATGTGATTGCCATTCTTTCCCGTAATATCCGTCTGTCCATTTTCACGCTTCTGAACCGGATCCTCCTGCGCCTGTTCCCGGCTTTCTCCCGCCTTATCTGTCTGCTTGTCCCACGCTTCATTTTCCCATTCCCTGTTTTCACGATTTGCCCGAATCATATTTTCCTCTTTTCTGCGCTCTTTCCATCTTACACGCGGATTCAATGTTTTTCTCAACTGCCTAATTCATTCTTAGTATTCTGTCTTCCTATTATCTTTATTCACTGAAACCGCTTTTTATACAAACAAGGATGTGCCTTGGCACATTCGGGCGTCTCGCGCGGTCACTTGCGACATGTTTCTGCTTCGCGCGAGTGCGCATCCCCGCGATGCGTTTTTTATTTCATAGGACACAATTTCCTATGAAACAGAAAAAGAGAGCTGGGAAAAGCTGCCTTTTCTCCCTGCTCTCTTTCAAATATTTTTTATTGACTTTCCATGGAATTAATCGCCCAGTACATTGACGATCTTCGCCGGGGTACGGTAATTCCAGGTGGAAATCTTGATACCATCCCTTGCATTCGATGCATGGCACACGCGCCCACCGCCGATATAGAGTGCTACATGGTTGATCGTTCCACCGCTGTTTGTGTAGAAGATCAGATCACCCGGACGCATCTGGGAAGAACTGATACTTCTTCCTGCTCCCGCCTGGGAACCCGAATGATGCGGCAGACCGACGCCGAAGTGTGCCATAACCGACATCGTAAATCCAGAACAATCCGTACCATTTGTCAAGCTGGTACCGCCCCATACATACGGATTCCCAAGGAACTGAGTCGCGTAGTTTGCGATCTGCGCACGCTTGGAGGAGCCGCTTGAAGATGCTTTCTGGCTGCCAGAACCACCGTTACTGCTGCTCTTGCTTCCAGAGCCTCCCTTGCTGCTCGCCGCCTTGGTCTCAGGCTCCGGGGTCTCCTCAACCGGTGTAAACTCGATCGCCTCATTTAACGCATACCGGACATCGACAAATTCAGTCGCTACATAGGCACTCGTCTCATCCAGTGCAATCTGCACCCAGCCATCCTGCTGGCTCATAACCGAATACCGCTCGCTGTTGGAAATCTGCGTCCAGATCGGCGCGTCCGTGTTCGGCTCCGTACGGGCATTCAGACGGTCAGTTGATACGATCGCCATCAGCTGTGCAACCTGCAGTGCCTCCTGCTTCGCCGCATCTCCAGTCAGAATAAATTCGGATTTAACATAGCCGGTAACCGGACCGGACTTGATCTTATACCAGCCGCCATCCTCGGTCGTTTCCAGAATCTCACCACCGGACTTGCTCGTCATCTTACCGATGATCTTCGCATCCTCCTTCGGCTCCACGCGGATATTTAAGTAGTTATTGACATTGGAAATACCCAGATTGTCATACATATTGAGAACCATCGTCCGCAGATCCAGCTTACGCGCTTCATTTAACGCATAGCGCACATCCACATAATCCGCTGAAATATAGCCCCCGCTGATCTGAATCCAGCCGTCCTGCTCGCTGACAATGGAATAACGCTCATTTTTCAGCGCCTGTTCCAGCACCTGCGCGTCCTCACTCGGCTCACTCCGGATATTCAGCTTGTCAGTCGTGATGACCGCCATCTTCTTGACCAGCTCAAATGCCTCTGTTTTTGCCGCCTCGCCGGTCTGTACAAATTCTGAACTGATGTAGCCCTCCAGACCGCCGGAAGATATCTGATACCAGCCTTCCTGGGAATCGTCCAGAATCTCGCACGCACTGCCGCCCATCAGTTTGCCAATGACATCGGAGGTTGTACTGGCGCTCTCACGCATATTAAGATAACCAGATACATCCACAATACCCAGATTCTGGTAGGACTCGACTACATTTTTCTTTTCTTCGTCCTCTTTTGCCTGTTCCTCATCCTCCGGCAGCGTCTCTCCGATCACGGTTTCCTGCACCTCTGCCTCGGATGCCGATGCCACCCGGGCGTTTCCAGAACCTCCGAACGTGCCGCCCTGTGCCAGCTTCACGATGATAACCAGAGCCAGCACCACAATGACAGCACAGCCTCCGATCATGAACCAGTGCATCGGATCTTTGCCATTTCGTCTCTGACGTACTTTCTGCAGGCGTTCTTTATAATCTTCTGTCTTTTGCTCTTCCATCTTATCCTCTCCCTATCAGTCTCCCAGCATATTGACAATCCGGTACGGATTCCGGTAATTCCAGGTAGAAATCTTGATGCCGCTTCTCCGGCTCGCCGCATGGACGATCTGACCATTGCCAATGTACATCGCCACATGGTTGACCGTTCCCTTGCGATTCGTATAGAAAATCAGATCGCCCGGACGCATCTTCGAAGAATCAATCTTCGTACCCGTCCGCGCCTGTTCCCGGGACACCCGCGGCAGGGACACGCCCGCCACATGGCTGTATACATACTTTGTAAAACCAGAACAGTCCACACCCGAATGCGGGTCATTACCGCCCCAGACATAACGGTTTCCGACAAACTGAAGCGCATAGTTGACAATCTGGGTCCGCAAGGATTCCTTTTCTTTTAATGGGGTAAATGGGATCGCCTCCGGCAATGCATAACGCACATCTACGAAATCAGTCGCCACATACGCACTCGTCGTATCGAGCGCAATCTCGACCCAGCCATCCTGCTGGCTTATAACATCGTAACGCTCATTGTTAGAGATCTGCGTCCAGATCGGCGCATCCGTGCTCGGCTCCGTGCGGGCATTCAGGCGGTCGGTTGAAACGATCGCCATCAGTTCTGCAACCTCCATCGCCTCCTGCTTCGCCGCATCTCCTGTCAGGATATACTCCGCCTTCACATATCCAGTGACGGGACCCGACTGGATCTTATACCAGCCGCCGTCCTCGCTCGTCTCCAGAATCTCTCCGGCAGACTTGCTCGTCATCTTACCGATGATATTGCCATCCTCACTTGGCTGATCGCGCACATTCAAGTAATTATCCACACTGGAAATACCCAGATTTTTGTATAAATTCAGCACCATCGCACGCATATCCAGCTTCCGCGCTTCATTGAGTGCGTATTTGATCTCCGCATAATCCGTAGAAATATAACCGCTCGAAATCTGAATCCAGCCATTCTCCGGCTCACCCTCGACCACATAGCGCTCATTTTTCAATGCCTGACCGACAACCTCAGACTCCGTGTTCGGCTCTTTTCGGATGTTCAGGGAATCTGCCGTGATGAGCGCCCGCTTTTCAACCAGTTCCAACGCTTTTTTCTTCGCCTCATCCCCGGTCAGAACAAACTCCGAGCTGATATAACCAGAAATACCGCCAGATTCGACCTGATACCAGCCTTCGGTTGAATCATCCACGATCTCACACGCACTGTCGCCCATCAGCTTGCCGATGATGTTGCCGTCCGTGCTCGCCGTCTCACGCATATTCAGATAACCAGACACCTGCACGATACCCAGATTTTTATAGGAAGCTACCACTGCTTCTTTCTCTTTGATCTCCTCCGCTCTGGACTCTTCGGATGCCTCGTCCTTCGAAAGCTCTGATGCTGTCGCCGCCCCATTCTTTGCAGTTCCGGCTCCCGCCTGACGGCTGAGCAGAGACTTGCCTGCAAGCGCTGCAACTGCAAGAGCAATCACCACTCCTGCTGCTATCACTCCGAAGCGCAGACTCTGACTCTTATCTTCGCCCTGGCGCCTGCGCGAATGTCCCGCGGATTCCCGGACCGGCTTTGGTGTCTGATCCTGGGTCTGAGCTGGCTCTGATTCCTGACTCTGAACTGCTTCCGGCTCTTGAATCCGCTCCGCCGCTGGCACCTGTTCTGACTCCTGCGTTTCTTTTTTGTTTTCTTCTTCTAACATATGGATCGCTCCTGATTTTTCTTGAAATTATGACTTAATATATTAAACGTAATTTTTATTTTATCATATTCGTAGGGAATTGCCAAGGAAGGATGTGGAGGAAAAAATGAATTTTCTATAAATGAATTATTACAGAAGTGTTAAGTTGTAGATAAACGGTTAAGTCGTGAAAGGGGGAATTAGTTGGAAATATGGGAGAGGAGAATGCCCTCCGACCGCTCGCGCCGCCGGAGGGCATTCTTTCTCACTTATAGTCGTGGTTTTTAATTTGTTGACCCACTTTTCATTCCGTATATTTTTTGTCTGTTATCGGTTAATGATTTTGATAAAAGCCTTCAAATCTTATAACCCCTGCTTATTTGGCAAGCATCATACGGTCATTCGCAAATTCTTCTCCGCTTACCTTTTCAAATCTCTCCAACAGGTCTTCTACCTGCAGATTCTTCTTCTCTTCCCCTGCTACATCGTAGATGATCCGACCTTCGTGCATCATAATCAGACGGTTGCCGATCTGAATCGCATCTTTCATGTTATGGGTAACCATAAGCGCGGTCAGATTTTGTTCATCTACGATCTTTTCGGTGAGATCGAGGACTTTGCGGGCTGTTTTGGGATCGAGGGCGGCGGTGTGTTCGTCTAAAAGAAGGAGCTTTGGCTTCTGGAGGGTTGCCATCAGAAGGGTGAGCGCCTGGCGCTGTCCGCCGGAGAGTAAGCCCACTTTGCTGGTCATACGGGTCTGAAGCCCCAGGTCGAGCTGTGCCAATGCCTCACGGTAGAAGTCCTTTTCATTCTTTTTGATGCCCCAGCCGAGTCCTCTGGATTTGCCGCGGCGCAGCGCCATGGCAAGATTTTCCTGTATCTCCATATTGGCGGCGGTGCCGCGCATCGGATCCTGGAAGACTCTGCCGATATATTTAGCGCGTTTGTATTCTGGTTCTCTGGATATGTTTACGCCATCGATCTCGATTTTACCGGAATCGATCGGATATACGCCTGCGATCATATTTAACATGGTGGATTTTCCAGCACCGTTTCCGCCGATGATCGTCACGAAATCGCCCGGTGCCAGGTGTAAGTTGATACCGTTTAAGGCTTTTTTCTCATTAACAGTTCCTTTATTAAAAGTTTTCTTTACATTTGTTATCGTCAGCATTACTCCTCGCCCCCTTCTGAATAATCTTTTCTCAGCCTGTATTTAGCGAGTGCTACCGGAATACAGAGTGCCAGTGCTACAATGACAGCAGAGAGCAGCTTCATGTCGTTTGCATCCATACCCATGCGGAGTACAACCGCACGGATCACAAAGTAAATGACCGAACCGACGACCACGGAGGTCAGTTTCCAATAGAAAGAGGTCAATCGTCCCATCAGGACTTCGCCGATGACGATCGCCGCCAGACCGATGACGATAGCACCGGTACCACTTCCAACATCACCATATTTCTGGCTCTGGCAGACAAGTGCGCCGGAGAGACCGACCAGGCCGTTGCTGACCATCAGGGATAAAAGCTTCGTCATACGGGTGTCCACGCCCAGCGCGCGCACCATATCCTCGTTGTTACCGGTTGCACGCATCGCACTTCCGATCTCGGTTCCGAAGAACCAGTAAAGAAACAGAATAGCCGCCACAGCCAGCACAATTCCAACGATCATCGATGCCTGTGCCTGGGTCATCCCGAAGGAAGCAGCCAGACCACTGATAAGTGTCTTAACTTTCAGAAGCGGCAGATTGCTCTTTCCTCCCATGATCCGGAGGTTGATCGACCAGAGGGAAATCTGAGTCAGAATTCCTGCCAGAATCGCTGGTATCTCAAATACAGTATGAAGAATACCCGTTACCGCACCAGCCACGACACCGGCTGCCGCTGCAACTAAAAGTGCCAGCACCGGATTTACTCCTTTGTTGACTACCAGGACTGCACAAACGCAGGCACCCAACGCGAAGCTTCCGTCTACCGTCATATCCGCAATATCCATCAGGCGGAATGTAATATAAACTCCCAATACCATGATTCCCCAAAGAACGCCCTGTGCGACCGCGCCCTGCAGGGATACTAATAAACCGCTCAAACTTTTACCTCCCTGTGTTTTGTATTTTCTTCATCTGATTAACTGTAAAGACTGCCAGATCGGCATATTTATTTTATGCTTCTGATCTGACAGTCCATCTCATTTGAAGTTTAGGTCTTTCTAGTACTCTTTATTTCTCAAGTCCAGATACATCGATTCCCAGCGTCTGCGCTGTCTCTTCATTGACACTCAGCTCGCACTTGGAAGCGTCCAGATAACCGATCGGCATCTTAGAAATATCGGCGCCCTCAGTCAGGATTTTAACGGCCTGCTCACCGGTCATGTAGCCTAACTGGTAGTAATCAATACCGTAAGTAGCAAGACCGCCTGCATCTACCATGCCTTTCTCGCCGCAGATAACCGGAAGTTTATTCTCATTTGTTACCATCGTTACGGTTGCCATACCAGCCGCGATCATGTTGTCGGTTGGTGTGTATACACAGTCTACATTGCCAACCATAGATTCTACAACGGTAGGAATCTCATTGGAATTGGAAACGGTGTAATCTTCATACTCAATACCAGCTGTATCAAGTGCTTCTTTCGCCATGTCAATCTGAAGAACGGAGTTTGCCTCCGCGCTGCAATACAGAAGTCCGACCTTTTTTACATCTGGAATAATCTGCTGCATCAGATCAATCTGCTCTTTAACCGGAGTCAGATCAGAAGTACCCGATACGTTGCCGCCCGGAACCTCGTTGCTCTCTACCAGACCGGAAGCCGCCGGATCGGTAACAGCGCTGACAAGAATCGGAATCGAATCCGTCACACCTGCAACTGCCTGTGCTGCCGGGGTTGCGATTGCAAAAATCAAATCATCTTTATCGTTGACCAGTTTCTCTGCGATCGTCTGGCATGCAGACTGCTCGCCAGCTGCATTCTGCTGGTCGATCTCGTATTTGATGCCTGCATCGTCCAGCGCTGCCACGAAGCCCTCATTGGTCTTATCCAGTGCCACATGCTGGGTCAGCTGTAATACGCCAATCTTATAGGTCTCGCCGTCTGCTGTCTGCTCTGCCTCTTTGCTTTCTTCTCCGTCTGCGGACTCCGCTGCTGTCGTGTCCGTACTTGCTGTCTGTCCTCCGCAGGCTGCTAGGGATGCCGCCATCGCGCCAGCCAGCATCAGGGCTGCTAATTTCTTTGTCTTTCTCATAATATCATCCTCCTGAACCTTTTCAACGTATGTAACAGATTTTCCTCTTATGCATCAAACCATGATTTATTTTTCGCTTTAAAGAGCTGAACTGTTACGCTTTAAAGCAATCATACTACAAACTCCAAAAAGAGTCAACCTAAAATTCCGCTATTTTATAGGGAATTTAGGTTGACTCTTTTTTATTTTGCTTCCGCGATCTGCAGTTTCACCGTAAACGTTGAACCTTTTCCGACTTCCGACTCTACCTTCACGCTTCCATGATAAAAATTCACGATATGCTTGACGATCGAAAGACCAAGCCCGGTGCCGCCCTGTTTGCGGCTGCGCCCTTTATCCACCCGGTAAAACCGCTCAAAAATACGGCTCTGGCTCTCCGCCGGGATGCCGACGCCGGTGTCGCGGACCGTCAGTATCATATCCGCGCCCCAGTGCTTGACCTGCACCCAGATTTCGCCGCCCTCGTTGTTATACTTGACCGCGTTTGTCAACAGATTGTTAAACAGCTCCTGCATCTGGCGCAGATCGGCACGAATCGTGAAATTCTCGCACTCTTTATGGACTGTGATGCCGCGCGACGCCGCCTGCGCGGCAATCGAAGACAGGCTGTCCTCCAGCAGTTCCACCGTGCGGATCGTCACAATATCTGCTTTCGCACCGCGGGATTCCAGACGGGAGATCATCAAAATATCATCCACCAGGTTCGTCATCCGCATTGCCTCTTTTTTTATGCGTCCCAGAAAATCACGTGCCGTGCCCGGATCCTGTGCCATGCCGCTTTCCAAAAGCTCGACGTAACCGCGGATCGAAGTGATCGGTGTTTTCAGCTCATGCGATGCATTGCTGAAAAACTCCTGCCGGATCTGTTTTTCTTTCTCAATGCGCTCCAGATATTTCTTCATATTTCGGGACATCCGCGTCGTCGTGTCCGCGATGACATTTATCTCCTCATACGGGCATTTTTCAAACTGAAAACGCGTGTAGTCGTCATCCATCCGCACCATTTCACTGGAAATTTCCTGCAAAGGACGCGTGATGGACTGGGAAAACCGTTCCGCCTCCATTGCCGATGCAAAAAAAGCTATTCCAAAGCTCAAAAAAGCGGCCGGAATCAACATCAGGATATATTCACCCAAACCGGTTGAACAGGCAGAAAGGCGCAGTATGTATTTGCCGTCCGATGAACGGATCGCCGCGTACGCCATCTGCATTCCTAACGTTCCGGAGCGCCGCACCGAATATCCATATCCCGTCGCCAGCGCATCCTTCACTTCCTTGCGCTCCAGATGATTTTCCATCTGATTCACCTGCGCTACTTCCGTATCAGCCACCACCGTGCCATCCATCCGGATCAGCGTATAACGGCTATTATTGTCGTTCGTAAGGTCGCTCAAATCCATCAGCTGTTCTTCCACATTTCCCGTATAATCCAACATACGGTCAACGGATTCCAATGCAAAATGCATGTCCTCCCTTGACCGTTTGAGCAATACACTGCTGGTAACCACCAGAGCGATAAATGTATTCAGAACCAGCGCCAGGAATAACAGATGAATAAATTTCGTCAAAATCGCTTTTCGCATCGTTTCATCACTTTCCCGCTTCTTTTTCCTTTAAAAACCGATAGCCCACGCCGCGCACTGTCTTGATCTGGGCTCCGGCGTCATGCAGCTTCTGCCGGAGTGTCTTGATGTGCATATCCAGCGTTCTCGTCTCCCCATCATAGTCATAGCCCCAGATATGGTCGAGAAGCTCGTCGCGCGTCACCACCCGGTTGATATGTTCCATGAGATATGTTAAAAGTTCAAATTCTTTGAGCGTCAGCTCCGTCCGGTCGCCGCAGGCAATCACCTCTCGCGTCTCCCGGTTGATGCTGACTTCACCGATCGTCAGGCTGGAAACCTCCTCTTTTGCAGGTTCCACCCGCTTTAAAAGGTTTCTGACGCGCGCCGAAAGCTCCAGAATACCGAAGGGTTTCGTCATGTAGTCGTCAGCACCGTTGTCAAGTCCCTGTACAATATCCATCTCACGATCCTTTGCCGTCAGCATCAGGACCGGGGCTGCGGAAAAGTCCGGCATCTCCCGGATCTTGCGGATCGCCGCCATGCCGTCCATCCCCGGCAGCATCCAGTCGAATACAAACATCGCCGGATACTCCCGCTGCGCCTCCCTGCCTCTCCGAAGCAGGGCCGAAAGGCTGTCAAGCGCTTCCTCTGCCGTCTCAAATCCGCTGGCGCAGTAACCGAAGTTTTCCAGTGCCACGCAGATCAGATTCCGGATATTTTCATCATCCTCAATCACATATATCCGATATTTCATTACTGCATCTCTTCCTTTACGTAGCCAGCTACATTCTTGGCATGATCCGCGATTCTCTCATAATTTGCCAGTGCATCCAGGAAGATAACACCGCCCTCAATCTTGCATTCTCCATTGGAAAGACGGTTCATATGGCTCTCGCGCATCTCCTCCTCCATATTGTCAACCTCTTCCTCCCAGCGGGCAGTCTGACGTACTTTCTGCATGTCATGCGCCTGACGCGCCTCCACGGACGCCTCGACCGATTTAAGCGTTGCATCTGCAATCGTCCGCAGCTCTTTCAGCGCCAGATCCGAGAAATCAATATTCACATTCTCAATCCGTTTCTTGGCAAGCTCTGCTAAGTTTTCACAGTGGTCACCGACACGTTCAAGATCACCGATTGTATAATACATATTCTTAACAAGAAGATGCTGTTCATCATTTAAGGAGAGGTTGTTGATCTTTAAGAGATATTCGGTCAGCATTTTCTCCATGCGGTCGATGGTCTCTTCATTTTCAAATACCTGTTCACAGAAATTATCATCTGCATCTACTAAGGCTGCTGTCGCTATTTTTAAGTTGGCAACCGCTACCTTACCCATGTTGACAACCTCGTTGCACGCCGTCTCAATCGCAAAGGACGGAGTTTCGAGGATACGGTCGTCTAAGTGACGGATCATCTCGGTCTCGACACTGTTTGCCGACCACTCTTTCTCTGTCTCCTTCGGCTTCGGAACAATCACATCCGATGCCTTTACCAGGAAACCAGCAAACGGGAACATAATGCAGGTGTTGACAACGTTAAATATCGTATGGAAAATCGAAATTCCCACACTGTCCGCACGCGTCATCGCAAGCTCCGGATTCATCATAAACACGATGTATAAAGCGACGCCAAATACAACTGCACCCGTCACATTGAACAGAAGGTGAATGACCGCCGCACGCTTTGCCGTACGGGTCGTACCGATACAGGATAACAGCGCGGTCGCACAGGTACCGATGTTCTGTCCCAATGTAATAAAGACTGCTGACTGCCAGTTTACCATGCCGTTGATCGCCAGCATCTGTAAAATACCGACGGACGCGGAACTACTCTGGATGATTGCGGTAACTGCCAGACCGACTAAAATACCTAAAAGTGGATTCTGTCCCAGTACCCGGAAGGACTCGGAGAAGATCGGCGCATCCCGGTACGGCTCAATCGAACCGGACATGAAAGAAAGACCGATAAACAGGAGTGCAAAACCGATCAGGACTTCGGCACCCTCTTTTTTCTTGTGGCTCTTCGCAAACATCGTGATGAATGCGCCGATACCGAAGAGAACCGGTGCAAAGAACTCTGGCTTTAACACCTCGCCCCACTCACTCATCGACACAATCCAGCTCGTCACAGTCGTACCAATGTTGGCACCCATGATGATGCCGGTCGCCTGCAGAAGATTGATAATTCCGGCATTTACGAAACCAACGACCATAACCGTCGTCGCGGAACTACTCTGAATGATCGCGGTAACGCCCGCGCCCACCAGCACGCCCAGCAAGCGGTTCGAAGTCAGGATCTCAAGCACACGTTGTAAACGGTTGCCCGCAAACTTCTGCAGACCATCCGCCATCGACTCCATTCCATACAGGAACATTCCCAGTCCTCCAATGAACTGAAAGAGTGTTCCCAAAGTACTAATAGACATACATATTCTCCCATCATCTTTTGATCTTTACACATAGTATGTCTTCACTATATCAAATAAATGTAAAAATAACCAGCAGGAAATGTAAAATCTGTGTAAAATCTGATATTCGCAACACTGTACTGCCTGAATGAGAGGATGGTTACAGGACAGCCCGGTACCAATCCTATAGTGCCGGGTTGCGAAAGCCATCTTCCACAAACCGCCCGCTCGCAAACATCGCCTGAACAGCAGCCCGGTAGTCAGACAGCTTCTGTGCCTTCTTAATCTTCTTCAATTCTTTTTCACATCCCGGAAAATGGCACTGGAAATAGTACCAGAGTTCCTTCATTTTAAACAAAGTATTCCGGTCGCCGGACATGATTTCTGCATAACCGGTCAGGAGGCGATCGTGGAACTGCTGGAAAGATTGGAGATGATTCGAGGATGGCAGATTCCGCACCTCTCCAAAAATCCACGGGCTCGCAACCGCACCGCGCCCAAACATCAGTGCGGCTAATTTCATTTTTTTCTGCGTTTTACCGCTATCAGATGCTTCATCTTGTCCTACAATTTCTTTCATAAGTGCAGACGCATCCGCCGCCGAAAAAAGATTTCCATTATAGCTGACCGGGCAGCGGCTCTGCTCCAGCGCATACGCAAATGACTCCATCCGTATTTTCCCCTTATAATAGTCCTCGCGCACTCTCGGGTGTACAATCAGTTCTTCCAGCGGATAATGATTATAGATTGCGAGCAGGCGTGGAAATTCAGACGCTTCTTTCATGCCGATCCGGGTTTTGATCGACAAACGCACCGGCTTTCCATCCGCAGCGTGGATTTTTTCCAATCCGTTGCAGACTTCCTCCAGAAACAAGCTCAAATCTTCCGGCTCGGCTAAAAATCCCGCGCCCTTTTTCTTCGTAACCACCGTCCCCGACGGACAGCCCAGGTTCAGATTAACCGTCCTATATCCATACTCCGCCAGTTCCTCGCAAACCCACAGAAAATCTTCCGCCGAATGCGTCAGAATCTGCGGGATCAGGCATAATCCCTGATTATGCTCTGGAAGAATATCGTTCCTTTCCCTGGATGTCAGCTTATGGCTGGAACCTGGTGCAATGAACGGACTGTAATACCGGTCAACGCCCCCATAAATGACTGCATGCGCCTGCCGGAATACGTATCCCGTGATTCCCTCCATTGGTGCAAAATCTAATTTTACACTCCTTGCATCGTTCGCGCTTATACGATTCTCGCCCACTTTTAATGCCTCTGGCTGAATCATTTTCTTCACGCTTCATTTCCTCCCAGTGATATGATATAGATTGGATTCTGCCCTTTCATCAAATGACTGGAACCAATCTTCTCCGCTTTTGCAATCTGCATGGACAGAATCTCCGCCTCTATCCCGCGCTCTTTCAGGTAACTCATAAGCACTGTCAGAGACTCCAGCGCAATCAGGTTGATCACAATTCGGATATCTGGGTTCAAGCGGAACAATTCATCCAGAATCTCGCGCATCTGTCCGGTTGTTCCCCCGATAAATGCCCGATCCGGTCGGTGAACACTTACCTGTGCAAATGTCTCCGGCGCCTTTCCCGGCACGATCGTGACCGCCTCTGTTCTGGCTTTCTCACAATTTGCCCGGATCAGATCAACCGCCTCTTCCTTATATTCAAACGCACACACATGAATCCCCGGACAGCTTACCGCCGCTTCCACACTGACAGAACCCGTTCCCGCGCCAATGTCCCAGAACTCACAGTCCTCATACAATTCCAGCTTGGACAATGACACGGTCCGCACCTCACTCTTCGTCATCGGGACCTTGCCCCGGATAAACCATTCATCTCGCATTTGGTACTCCCCATTTTCTAAATTCTCATATAAATTCACTCAATTGGTATATTTTTGCTGACTCCCTTTGGCACATTCATCCAGCCATTTTCGCAAAAAATCTGGACAGGATGCATAATAGAGATGCGGAAATCCGCCAATCTGTCCTCCCTTTTCATGGATGCAGCGCCAACTTCGGTTTCCGGTCGGTTTGACTGCCTCCCAGTCGGTGCCCGGATCTTCGCTCTCCCAGTAATGGAACTCATGCCCGTGAATTTCCTGACCGGATGAGGTCAGCAGACGCACATAGCCAAACCGGCGCAGGCGGTTCGTCCGGTAAGCGTCAAATGGATAAACGCCAGCCATTTCCCAGTGTTTTCCATCGCTTCCTTCAAGAGTACGGTGTAAATATAAAAATCCACCGCATTCCGCCAGAAACGGCATTCCCGCCGCAATCGACCGCCGGATACTCTCACGCATCGCCGCGTTCTTTGCCAGCTCCCGTGCATAATTCTCCGGATAACCGCCGCCAAATAAAAGCCCATCCACTCTGTCCGGGATTTTTTTATCCCTCAGTGGACTGAAATAAACCAGCTCCGCACCCATCTGTTCCAGAAGGCGGAAATTTTCCTGATAGTAGAAGCAGAATGCCTCGTCACGAGCAACACCGATGCGGACGCGCGAGGTGACTTTTTGCTCTTGACATGCTGGGAATTTCGCTATACTTTCCGCCTCCATTGATTCGTTTTCTGCTTTTTCTTTCTCTTTGTTTTCTATCCTCAATGGCAGCATCCCTGCCACTTCCAGCACCCGATCCACCGCAATCGACTTCTCCATCTGATCTGCCAATCGCCCGATCCGCTCGCGCAGCCGATCGATCTCGCCCGGCAGAAAAAGTCCCAGATGGCGGCTTTCCATGCGGTATTCCTCGGATTCCGGCAGATAACCAAGCACCGGAAGCCCCGACGCCTCTTCCACGGCTGCTGCCAGCCGCTCATAATACATCGAAGAAACCCGGTTCAAAATCACTCCGGCAATATGGCTTTTTTTCCGGAAATGCAAAAATCCAGATGCCATTGCTGCCGCCGACAACGATGCGCCCTTACAGTCCAGCACCAGAATCGCCGGCGTGTCTGTGATCTCTGCAATCTCCCAGCTGCTGGCGGACGTTTCTGTTCCGCCCAAGCCGTCATAATAGCCCATGACACCCTCTAAAACTGCAATTCCCGCCTGTTCTTCCCGCACTGCATCCACCAAAACCTTCCGCACGCCTTCCGCCGGCAGAAAAAAGCTATCGAGATTTCGCCCGGGAATGCCGAGCACATAGCGGTGAAACATTGGATCGATATAGTCCGGTCCACATTTGCACGCGATCGGATTCAGACCGCGGCGGCGAAGGATTTCAAGCAGTCCGCAGGTCAAAAGAGTTTTTCCACTGCCGCTTTTGGGGGCGGCAAGCATGATGCGTGGACATGCTCTGACAGAAGCCTCATGTGGCAAAAGTTTATCTGCATCATTTTTATATGATTCTGTTACTCGAACATCGGATGGCATTTTTTCTGACACCATTTTCTGTTCATATATCAACTTCTCTACATTTTTTGTTTCTGTATTGTTACCATCTGTAATCTTTTCCTCTTCGTTCTGCCCACGCTTTATTTCATCCGTGACTTCCAGCAGCATCAAGCTCAAATCCGCAAATTCCAATTTTTTCATTTCTTCCGCGGTTCCGCTCCGGATCTGCTCTTCCGGGTACGATAAGTTTTCACCAACCGTCACCTGTACATTTCCATATCCCGCCTGTGTCAGACGTTCACAAAACTGTCCAGCTCCATTTTTGCCGCCCATGAGGATAAACGCACGCTTAGCCGGTTCTTCTGGATCACACAGACGTTTCATCACCCGATCGACAGACAATTCTCTTCCATGTGCGGAATAAATCGCCGCATCTTCCCAGTGCGTCCCCAGGCGTGCCGCCAGATAACTGACACAGGATGTACCCGGATAGACGGTAAATGGATAACCAGCTTCCCGCAGCCGCTCTGCCATCCTGGATGCCCCGCTGAAAAAGCCGGTATCACCCGAATACAGGATGACCGCCTGCTTCCATTCCGGGTGCTTCGATACAATCTGTATCACATCGTCAGGAAGATATGCTTTATAGCACTTCGTTTCTTTTTCCACCGCAGCCGCTGATTCCTGTCTGTTTTCAGCTTTTCCTTCCTTGCTAATCAGCAAATCATTCTGCAGCGCTCTCTCCGCGGATTCCAGCATACGCCCCGCGCCAATCAAGGCGTCACTCTCTCGAATTGCCCGAAGGACTTCCCCTGTCATCTGGGACGGCTGTCCCATGCCAATTCCCGCCAGAATCAAATGTGTTTTTAACTCTCCAACATTCCCCTCATCCGCCTTCTTCAGCACCTCCATTGCCTCTTCCAGCGAAATACCATCCTCCTCCGGTCTGCGGATCACAACCACTCTGGTTCCATTTTCACGCGCCGCTTCCACCTTTTCCTGAAATCCGCCCGCACGCCCGGAATCTTTCGTCAATAGCCACTCCGCTTTTGTCTGTCGGAGAAATAGCGTATTCATTTCGGTGGAAAAAGGTCCCTGCATCGCAATCAGATGGCTGCCAGTTATCCCCAATTTTTCACATTTCTTCAAAACATTCGAAGTTGGAAGCACTCTCGCATACACCCGTTTTTGATAATCTGGTATCTGGCACAGGGCTTCCAGTTCTTTACTGCCGGTTGTGGCAAAAATCACGCCGGAAACAGAAGAAAGAAATGACACTGCCTCCTGAATGGAATCAACCTCGACCCAATCACGTGCTTTGTTTTGTTCGCCCTCTGCGCGCAGGCACCGTTCCAGGCGGACACCGGTCCGTCCGCACGCTTCCTGGATTTCTTCTGAAACAAGTCTGGCATGCGGATGTGTTGCATCGATCACAAGATGAATCCCCTGGTTTCGGATAAATTCTTCCATCTGGTAACGATCCATCCGTCCACGTAAGACTTTTATCACTGAGGATGCCTGAACCGTTTTCAAGTTTTTCTTTGCAAGGCAAGTATTGTGGTTCAAATCTGGATTCCCTGCATTCCCAGATTCCATCAGCTCCTCCTGCAAAAGCTCCTCTCCATACTCCGAAGCCACGCTGACCCACGCCTCAATCTTTTCCCGGCTACAATATTCCGCCAGCAGGCGCCCTTCTGTCGTTCCTCCAAATATCCATATTTTACACATCGCGGTATCCCCTCGGTGTCACCAGACATCCATTTAACATCTGCGTTTCCTTATTTCCAATAAATACGGTCGTAAACATATCCACCGGCGTCTTTTCCAGTTCTGCCAGTGTCAGAAGGTGCACCGCCTCGCCCTCGCGGCCAATATTCTGTACATATCCGCAGGCAGTCTCACCACTTTTATACTCTAAAAGAATCCGGCAGGCACGCTCCAGATAATCGTGGCGTTTCCGGCTGGATGGATTGTAGAGGCAGATAATAAAATCCGCTTCCGCCGCTGCACGCAGCCTTTTTTCGATCACTTCCATCGGCGTCAGAAGGTCACTCAGGCTGATCACCGCAAAATCATGTCCCAACGGTGCACCGAGAATGGCTCCGCCTCCCAGCGCTGCCGTCACTCCTGGAATTACTTCCACGTTCACATCCGGGTACGCCTCTGCCATCTGCAACACCAGCCCCGCCATGCCATAGACGCCGCTGTCCCCACTGCAGATCATTGCTGTTTTCCGACCATCCTGCGCCGCTTTTAATGCCATCTCACAGCGTTCCTTTTCCTGGCGCATCGGCGTTGTCAGAAATTCCGCCTGTGGATAAAATTCTTTTACCAGGTCCACGTATACCGTATAACCGATGATCACCTGGCTTTCCCGCAAAATGCGGTCTGCCCGGACCGTCATCTGTTCTCTCGCCCCCGGTCCAATTCCGATCACGTATAATTTTTTTTCTTCCACTGCTGCCTCCTTACTTGCTCCGATGCCGGAACCGCTACTGCTGCCGTCACACCGTTAAACGCCATTTTCTGTACTCTCAGATCAATCGCAGGCAGATTTTTCTCATCCATCTCCCGTTCCCGGTAAATCCGGCGCACCCCCATGACGGCTGCACGCTCACAAACATTTCCTACCCCTACTGTCTTCCGCACAAACGGCGATTCTGCAAACTTCGTACCGGCACTTTCCAGCTCTTCCGGGGTAAAACTCCACAGTTCCACATCCCACTCCTTCGCAAGCGCCAGAAATGCCATCTCATTTTTCTTCCGATCTACCGTTGCAATCGCCCGCACCGCACTTTTATCAATCATCGCCCGAGAAAGTGCCACTCTTGCCATCTCCCGGACAGCATTCAGGGAGGAATCCCGGCGGCATCCCATTCCAAGAACAACCGTTCGCGGATACAGGCGCAGAAGTTCCGGCGTACCTGATTCATTTTCCGACTCATAACTTTGCTCTTTCTTCTGCTCACTTTTCTGCCCAGGCGATCCTATATCGGATTTTCCGACAGACATATCTATCTCAGCCGCCTTCGCCGAATCGCCGGTTTCCACTGCCACTACCGCCGCTGCTTTGACTGCATCCCGCTGTTCCTTCTTCTCCTGCAGCCCAATCACCATATCCCGGCGCACCAGAGACGCTGGGGCATTTTTCGGGCATCCGCCCTGTTTCAGCGTCACATAGATGTTTTCCTTCTGCCATACGCCCGGAGTAATCTCTGCCGGAACGATTCCATCTACTGGATAATCACTGAAAAAGCCAATTTTTTCACCGCGCAGCTCCGCCGCGGAGATTTGTTTCGCCAGTTCCCGATCACTAATCACCAGCTCATTTTCCGCTGCAAATACATCAACTGCAAATGCCTGCCGCAGATCCGTTGCCGTCGTAATTACCGGTTCTGCCCCCAGAATCTGCGCCGCTGCCTCTGCCAGTTCATTGCATCCGCCCACATGTCCAGACAAAATCGGGATCGCATAACGTCCCTGCTCATCGATCACCAGCACCGCCGGATCTTTCAGCTTATCCTGCACCCACGGCGCAATCAAACGGACTGCAATCCCCGCCGCCCCGACAAACAAAATTGCTTCCTTCTCCTGAAATGCTTCCTTGACCACCTGTTTCAGCGGTTTCGAATGTTCGGATCCTGTATAATCTAAAAAGTCAAACGCCTCTTCCATCTGCTGGCTTAATTTCTCCAGCAGGCGCGTCGCCGTCTCTTTTCCCTGTGCAGTAAAGCAAATGCAGATACCGTTCCTGACCCGAAGTTTCAACTGCTCCATTTATAACAATCCCTTTCTATTACTCATATACAAAACCATCCGTCCCCTGACGGAATTCAGTTGTGAATTCTGGCGCATATAAACGTGAACGCTCGTATCCCGCCTGGGCAGTCACATCCCCGACGATAATCAGAGCTGTTTTTTTGATATTTTCCCGCTCTGCCGCCTCTGCAAGCGTGGCAACCGTGCAGACAACCCGCTTTTCATCCGGCCAGGTCGCTTTGTACACGATCGCCGCCGGCGTGTCCGCCTCATATCCGCCCTTTATCAGCTCTTCCGAAAGCTTCTTCAGCATTCCCGTGCTTAAAAATATAACCATAGTCGCATGATGCGCTGCAAACGACGCGATGCTCTCCCTCTCCGGCACCGGCGTCCGCCCCGCCATCCGGGTGATAATCACGCTCTGCGAAACGCCCGGCAAGGTATATTCCAGATTCAATGCAGATGCCGCGCCGCAGAAAGAGCTGACGCCCGGGCATACCTTATAAGAGATATTTAACTTGTCCAGCTCGTCCATCTGTTCCCGGATCGCACCATACACGCAGGGGTCGCCCGTGTGAAGCCGCACCGTCATCTTACCCGTCGATTCCGCTTCTTGGATCTTTTCGACCACTTCTTCCAGCGTCATTTTCGCACTGTCATAGACAACGGCTGATTCTTTTTTATAATCCAAAAGCTCTGGATTGACCAGAGAACCTGCATAAATAATCTGGTCTGCCTGATTCAAAAGGCGTGCTCCCCGCACTGTGATTAAATCTGGCGCTCCCGAACCTGCTCCGACGAAATATACCATATATGTGATTTCTCCTTTTTTATTTAATATTCGAATCTCAACTTTTCGTAATTTATGATTCTTCTATCTATCATTACTTCCATGCCTCTCTCCATCTCCAGCAGCTCTCGCACATACGCATCCGCCCCAGCTGTCCGCGCCATCAGTCCATAATTGCTCGAAAATAGCATTACCTCCGTCTGAACGCCGCTCTCTTCTTCCAATACCGCTTTGACCTGATTCGCCACCTGCTCCATGACCTGTTTCAGATATCCATGTTCATATAGGAAATCTGCCGCTTCCTCAGTCGTATTCATCGGCAGCAGGGCATCTGCCTCCGGAAATCCAACGGTCCGCGCGCATGCAGACAAAATCTCCATCCGTCTGTCACCATACCGGGAATGTGTATTCATCACACCACCTGCCACTTTGACCAGTTTTCCAACATGCCCTGCCAAAAGCGCCTGGTGAATTCCTTCCTGTGAAAGCATTTTAAAGCTGGTCCCGATAAAATTACTGCACTTGATAAAATTTTCCATCGAAAGCCCGGTTTCTTCTTTTAAAAATCGTTCTCCATAATTGCCTGGCGCCACTGCCAGCAGCGAAACATCCTCCTGGGCGTGCACCCGGATATCCAGCCGGATCGTCTCAACCAATGCCGCCTCACTCATCGGGTTCACAATCCCAGTTGTTCCAAGCACCGAGATACCACCGATGATCCCCAGATGCGGGTTAAACGTTTTCTCCGCCAGCTCCCGCCCGGAAGGGATAGAAATCTCAATCCGCAAAGGTATCTCCGGCATGCCCGCCTCCCGGCGTGCCAGAGCTGCCTCCCGGAAAATAGCCGTCCGCGGTACCGGGTTGATCGCGTAATGCCCCACCGGACACGAAAGACCGTCCCGCGTCACCATGCCGATGCCCTCGCCGCCAGTTACCTCAATTCCCGGATACGCCGGGTCTGTGTAACCGCTTTCAGTTATGCTATCATGACAAGCCAGGACGGCCCGTGCACAAACCAATGTTCCATTCGTCACATCCGGATCGTCACCAGAGTCCTTCTGTACACCGCATACTGCGCTATCTTCCTCCCGCTCTGCCCGGACAATCGGCAGAATCGCCCGGACGCCGGAAGGTGTCACTGTCTCTGCCGCCGCAGGTGCTTCCCCTGTGCAGAGAAACAACACCGCCGCTCGCGTACACGCCGCCGCGCAGGTTCCGGTCGTAAATCCGGTTCGAAGTTCCTTTTTTTCATCTGTCTGTTTCTTTTCCGTCTCCATCTGCCTCCCTGTATGCCATTTTCTGCCTGAGGATTCTTCTGTCCATTATAGGAGATTTACACCCGACTTTCAACTTATTACTATTTATCTTTATTTAAAATTCCAGTAACAATCCCTCATTTTCCCCTTGCACTTTCCTCAACTGTGCGGTACAATACGGAATATAAATAAGTAGATTTAATTACATATTCAAGAAATAGTTATTATAAATGTGCAAGGACAGCTAACATGTAAATATAAAAAACCGGAAAGATCTTCTCTTTCCGGCATTTTAAGTCTCACACACTTTAAAACAATACAGTTTTAAACAACAACGTGAAACATTATTTGGTACGGACAACCAGATGGGCATTGACATACTCCCAGGAGTATGTGCCTGCTTTGCCGCCGTCCTCAATGAAAAATGGAGTTACCATCTTGTAGCCTTCATCCATCATCATGGTTGCAGCTTCCAGACATGATTCCTCTTCGTTTTCAAAATCAACATTAATGCATGGATTCTCTTCCATGGAAGGATTGTCCTCATTCGGATCTAAATGTGCAATTGCGTACTGCATATGAATTCTCCTTTTCCTTATGATACTGAGAGTCTGAAAACTCCCTGCCACTCATTATAACTATCTTTCAATCAATCGTCAAGCACCTGCGGGCGCACCTTTACTATATAAAATTTTGGGGTGAAAACATGAATACAATTATCAATTTAATCGAAAAAACCTACTATTTCCTCTGGGGTGACTGGATTCATCTGCCGCTTCCTGGCGGAACAACCATCAACCTGCCGCTTCTGGTTCTTCTGCTCGTCCCGACCGGTATCTTCTGTACTATCCGGACGCGGTTCCTGCAGATCCGAATGCTTCCGGATATGCTGCGCGCGCTGCTGGAAAAGGCCGAAACCGGACACAAAGGTGGCTCTCTCTCCGCACTCCAGGCACTGATCGTGTCAACTGCGACCCGCGTCGGTATGGGAAATCTTGTCGGTATCGTTGCCGCTCTCTCCGCCGGAGGCGCCGGTGCGTTGTTCTGGATGTGGGTAACCGCGCTGCTCGGTTCGGCAACCGCTTTCATCGAGGCGACCTTAGCCCAGCTTCACAAACAGCCGGATCCGCTCTACGGCGGTTACCGCGGCGGTCCTGCTTACTACATTCACGACTGGATCAACAGCAAACGCCAGAAACAGGGCACGCCGGTTTCGAAGAAAAATCTTCTCTCCGTACTGTTTGCGCTCTCCGGTCTGATCTGCTGGTGCGGTATCAGCCAGGTCATCAGTAATTCCGTGACCTCTTCTTTTAAGAATGCATTCGGCATCCCGCCGATCTACTCATGCTTGTTTTTAGTTCTCCTTGCGGCAGTCATCGTTCTTCGGAAAAATGCCTCCGTCAGGGTTCTGGATCTGCTGGTTCCGATCATGGCAGGCATTTACATTATCCTGACCCTGTTTTTAATTATCGTGAACTTCCGCCAGCTTCCAGGCGTTTTTGCCCGCGTTTTTGAGGAAGCACTCGGTCTGCGCCAGGCAATCGCAGGCGGCTTCGGCGCCGTATTGATGAACGGTGTCAAACGGGGACTTTTCTCCAATGAAGCAGGAAGCGGTTCCGCCCCGTGTGCGGCAGCGACGGCAGAAACCTCCCATCCTGCCAAAGTCGGACTGATGCAGGCGATGGGCGTTTTCATCGACACGCTTCTCTGCACCTGTACAGCCATGATCATGCTGCTGGTCCCGGCTGATAAAATCTCCGGTCTGGAGGGCATGGATCTGCTGCAGGCGGCAATGAGCTGGCATTTCGGGGAATTAGGCGTCATTTTCATAGCCGTAATCCTGTGGCTGTTCAGTTTCACTACCTTCATCGGCATCCTCTTCTACGCCCGCTCCAATGTGAGCTACCTCTTCGGAGACACCTGGGCCGCCCAGACGGCGTACAAGATTCTCGCCCTGATCATGATGTTTGTCGGCGGACTGACCGCCTACACCTTTGTCTGGGATCTCGGTGATGTCGGTGTCGGTCTGATGACCGTCTTCAACCTGATCGCGCTGAATTTGTGCTACAGCGTAGTACTTGCTGTCCGGGTGGCTGAAGTACCAACCCGAAACCGATGCACCGGGCCACATGGCGAAAGATTCTGTGAGTTTCATGCCAGTGTGTTTTTCCACTTCCAGCAGCTCCCAGATGGTGGCTTTTTCCGTATGTTCCGGGCAGGCCGGATAGCCCGGTGCCGGACGGATGCCCTGGTAGTTTTCGCGGATCAGCTCTTCGTTGCTGAGGTTCTCGTTCGGCGCATAGCCCCAGTAGACTTTACGCACACGCTCATGGAGATACTCCGCAAAGGCTTCGGCTAAACGGTCGGCAAGCGCTTTCACCATGATTTTGTTGTAATCATCGTGCTGCGCTTCAAAGGCATCAGCCAGTGCGTCCTCTTCCAGCCCGCCAGTCACGGCAAATGCGCCGATGTAATCTGCTTTACCAGAAAGCTTCGGCGCAACGAAGTCAGCGAGACAGTAGTTAGCGAAGCCGGTTTTTTCGGTCTGTTGACGCAGATGGTGGCTGACGTTGATCACATGGGTACGCGTTTCGTCACGGTAGATTTCAATGTCATCGCCCACACGGTTTGCCGGGAACAGGCCCACCACGCCACGCGGATTCAGCGTTTTCTCGGCGCTTAATTTATCCAGCATGTCGTTGGCGTCTTTAAACAGCCGCTGCGCCTCAACGCCCACCACTTCATCTTCCAGAATGCGCGGATACTTCCCGGCCAGCGACCAGGTCATAAAGAACGGTGTCCAGTCGATGTAATTACGCAGCGTTTCGATGCTGGCTTCGACTTCCTGCACGCCGAGACGGTGCGCCACCGGCGGCGTGTAAGCCTGCCAGTCAAAAGCGAAATCGTTATCGCGCGCCGCTTCCAGCGTGACCGGTGGTGTGCGCGGTTTCTTGCGCCCGTGCTGAATACGTACGGTTTCGTACTCCTTGCGGGTACGAGCGACAAAATCATCACGCTGGGTATCGGAAAGCAGCGCCGCCACCACACCAACGGTACGCGAGGCATTCTGCACATACACCGTCGGGCCGCTGTAGTTCTGCTCGATTTTCACCGCCGTGTGCGCTTTTGAGGTCGTCGCGCCGCCAATCAGTAACGGAATAGTGAAGCCCTGACGCTCCATCTCTTTCGCCACGTTAACCATCTCGTCCAGCGACGGCGTGATAAGCCCCGAAAGGCCAATCAGATCAGCATTCACTTCTTTAGCGGTACGGAGAATTTTTTCCGCAGGCACCATAACGCCGAGATCGACAATTTCGTAGTTGTTACATTGCAGCACCACACCAACGATATTTTTACCGATGTCGTGGACGTCGCCCTTCACGGTGGCGATCACCATCTTGCCGTTGGTTTTGCCCTGCTCTTTGCTGGCTTCAATAAACGGTTCGAGGTAGGCCACCGCCTGTTTCATGACGCGCGCCGATTTGACCACCTGTGGCAGGAACATTTTCCCTTCGCCAAACAGGTCGCCGACCACATTCATGCCGTCCATCAACGGGCCTTCAATCACTTCAATCGGGCGCGTAGCCTGCTGGCGGGCTTCTTCGGTATCCTGCTCGATAAACTCGGTAATGCCTTTGACCAGCGAGTATTCCAGACGTTTATTCACTTCCCACGAGCGCCACTCCGCCTGCTGGGCGTTAGCGGTGTCGTCGGTTTTGCTGCCGCGATATTTCTCGGCAAGCTCCAGTAAACGCTCAGTGCCATC
>ERZ773133.767-NODE-767-length-42969-cov-10.249452_pt1 | contig 42969 bp, 26 predicted proteins | sample MGYA00580861_ERZ773133 | MGnify/ENA primary metagenome ERZ773133 (study PRJEB29015, sample SAMEA2737844) | human gut metagenome | biome: human gut; feature: human-associated habitat; material: faeces | place: China | collected 2012 ...
TAGGAACGGCAAAATTTTTTACACTTCTATTACTTCTTTATCGCACATCAGTAAAATCACAGGGCATGAAGCAGCTTATGGCTGGTCTTGGACTGATTCTCCTTGCAATCGTCCTCGTTCCGGTTCTTCAGGGCATGATGACAGGTGCCGTTTAATCTGACCGAATTTTTTAACGGCTTCGTGGTGGGTGGTGTGTGGGCAGCCGGCATAAGGAAAGGACGGTGAGAAAATGGGCGTCATAAGTGATGCGATCGACAGCTTGCAGGAATGGTGTGAAAATCTGTTCAAAGACGGTATTAAATCGCAGTTTGACAGTATATCCGACCTGATGACGGAAACCTTTCATAAAACTACAGAAGACGGCGGTCTGATTTCCACATTTCTGACAGGACATCCTGCAAGCTTTTCTGGTTCTGCAAGCGGCGGAACAACCATATGGTCAACGATTGAAACACTTTGCAATAACGTGGTAGTCCCCATCGGCGGTTTCATGCTTGTCATCATATTACTCAATGATCTGATACAGACCGTGATTCATGGAAATAACTTCAAGGATTTTGATGATTCCATCTTTATCAAATGGATCATCAAAGCCTTATGCGGTGTCATTTTGGTATCAAACGTATTTTACATCGCATCAGCCCTGTTTTCGTTCGGAACAGACGCTTGTGCCAACGGCATTACAACGCTGTTCGGTACAGGAGATTTCCTGTCAACCGACTTGGCACTCAAGAAATCGGCTCTGAACAGTCTGGGACTTGGTGAACTGATAACTGTCTGGTTTATCTCGCTGATTGTTCACTTGGGTGTAATGATTATGATGGTTGCCATTGTAATTGTGCTTGCTTCCCGTATCATTGAGGTCTTTATGTACTTAGGCGTTGCACCGATTCCCATGGCAGCCATGCTGGATAGCGGTGAATGGTCGGGAATCGGAAAGAACTGGATCAAACAGCTTCTGGCATTATCCTTTCAGGGATTCTTTATCATCATTGCACTTGGTATCTTTAAGACGCTGTTTTCCAATGCCATTGCATCGCTGAACAGCAGTACTGACGGCATTATTCTGCAAATGGCAATGCTTCTGGGATATACGGTTGCACTGATCTTTACAGTACTTCGTACAGGTGCTGTTTCAAAATCTATTTTCAATGCACATTGATCTTCAGGAGGTTATGAATGGCACATTATGTACAAATACCAAAAGACTTGAATGACATCAAGCAGAAGTTCATGTTCGGGCTGACCAAAAGACAAGTAGTTTCATTTGGAATCGGCGGTGTACTGGGAATCCCGCTTTTCTTTCTGACACGCAGTACCCTTGGCGTTTCAGAAGCGATCTTTGCCATGGGTGCAGTGGCAGCACCTGCCCTCATCTGCGGATTGTATAAGAAAAACGGGATCTTTTTCGAGCAGACCATCAAGAATATGTTCCGCTATTTCAAAAGACCGAGAAAGCGAACTTATAAAACGGTCAATCTATACGAATGTATCGAAAGACAGATAGAATATACCAAGCTGAAAAAGCTTTTGGACAAGATAGAAAGGAGCAAGTAGGCTTGAAAAACAAGAAGAAAACAGATCTCAGGTCAGGTGCGAAAGCTGCCGCTGAAAAGCCAATTTCTAACATTGATAAAAATGATAAGGCAGTCATTTTGGCACGAATGCACGAGATCAAGAAATATAAGGACGATATTTCGTCCACACAGAATACGATCGGATATATGCAGATGTTCAGGGACGGTGTATGCCAGATCGATGACCATAGATTTTCAAAGACCATTCAGTTCTTTGATACCAATTATCAGCTTGCTGAATTTGAGGAACAAAACGGCATTTTCTCAAAGTACTGTGATCTGATCAATTACTTTGACAATACCGTCACATTTCAGCTCACCTTTGAAAATCAGAACAGAAGTCAGGACGGACTGGTCAAGCAAATTCAGATTCCTGCACAGGAGGACGATTTCAACGAGATTCGTGCAGAATACTCCGAAATGCTGACATCAAAGCTGTTGTCGGGCAAAAATGGACAGTCATGCAGAAAGTTTTTGACTTTCACCATTGAGGCTAATTCTTATAAACAGGCAAAGCCAAAACTTCTGAATATCCAGACAGAAATTATCAAGATGTTCAAGGGCTTCAATGTGGAAGCCAAGGCACTCAGCGGAAAAGAAAGACTGGAAACACTCTATTACAGCCTGAACCCATTTCAGAGTACCCCTTTTGTCTTTGACTGGAACGAAATGCTGAAAGCAGGCTGGAATACGAAAGACTTCATTGCTCCGTCCAGTATGAAATTCAATAAGGCAAACTTTGAGATTGGTGCTTCTTTCGGTGCGATCAATGGAATGAACATTCTTGCAGGAGAACTGCCGGATACGATTCTTTCCGATTTTCTCGAATTACAGCACCTTTTCTGTGTCAATCTGCACGTTACACCGCTGGATCAGATCACGGCACTCAAATTTGTCAAGACAAAGCTGACTGCTGTGGAGTCTATGAAAATTGACGAACAGAAAAAAGCTTCCAAAGCAGGCTACGATCCGGATATTCTTCCTCCGGCAATCAAAATGTACATTACGGATCTGGAAAAGCTGTTGGATGACCTCAACAGCAAAAATGAACGCTTGTTTCATATCTCCATTACGATACGAAACTATGCAAGAAATAAGAAAGACTTAGGCTTACAGCTGGAATTGTTAAAGCGTATCTGTCAGAAGAATAACTGTACCCTGATGCCCTGTGACTACTTGCAGGAAGATTATCTTTCTTCTTCTCTGCCGCTTGGTGTAAACAAGATTCAGGTTTCAAGAGAAATGCACACGTCAGGAATTGCGATTTTTGTTCCGTTTACCACACAGGAACTCTTTCAGGTTGGCGGTACATACTACGGTTTGAACACCGTTTCCGGCAACATGATCATGGCAAACAGAAGCAGACTTAAAAATCCAAATGGGCTGATTTTAGGCACACCGGGTTCCGGTAAGTCATTCAGCGTAAAAAGAGAGATCTTAGACAGCTTTCTGAAAACAACCGATGACATTATCATCTGCGACCCTGAAGGCGAATATTTCCCGTTAGTACAGCATCTGCACGGACAGCTGATCCGAATAGCAAGCAGCTCAGAACAGTATATCAATCCGATGGACATTAACTTTGAAAACAACATGGATGAGAATCCGATCTCCACAAAGTCGGATTTTATCATTTCTCTTTGTGAGATCATTGTGGGCGGCAAGTATGGACTGACTGCGGAGGAACGCTCTGTCATTGACCGATGCGTTCGTGCTATCTATATGGATTTTTTCAGGAGTCAACCGTCCAGAGAAAAAATGCCGATTCTGTCCGATCTGCATAATGCTCTTGTCAAAGAGGGAGAAATCGCACTTCGTGTGGCAAACTCTCTTGAAATGTATGTCAACGGCTCGCAGAATCTATTCAACCACAGAACGAATATTGACTTGAAGAATCGTATCATCTGCTTTGACATCAAGGAACTGGGCAATCAGCTGAAAAAGGTCGGTATGCTGATCGTTCAGGATACCGTGTGGAACAGAGTGACACTGAACCGTGCGGAACGAAAAGTTACACGCTACTACATCGATGAATTTCATCTTCTGTTAAAGGAAGAACAGACGGCAAAATATTCCGCTGAGATCTGGAAGCGATTCCGTAAATGGGGCGGTGTGCCAACCGGCATTACACAAAATGTCAAGGACTTGCTGTCCAGTGCAGAGGTGGAAAACATCTTCGACAACTCAGACTTTGTATATATGCTGAATCAGGCAGCCGGTGACCGTGATATTCTGGCGGAAAAGCTGCACATCAGTCCACAGCAGATGGAGTTTGTTACCAACAGCGGACCCGGTGAAGGTCTGATTCGCTATGATAAGATCATTCTGCCGTTTACGGATAATTTCCCGACCGATACCGTGATGTACAGCCTGCTTACCACAAAACCGTTGGAACAGCAGCTGAAATAGTCAGGAGCGAAACGCTATGGCGAATCTAAAAAGGACACATCATCAGCTTGCAAAGGCAGAAAAGGAACTCCGGAAATACAGCAGATCGCAAAAGCAGTTTCAGGTGCAGTTTGTCCGCAAACCGAAAAACGGCAAATTCAAGACCACTGCCCATATTCGCAGAGGAGAAAAAAGCAGCCGCTATGTAGGGCATGGTCTGATCCACAAAGCGGTTCGTTTCAAAACAAGGTTTACAGGCGATAAACCGTCCATCACAAAATCTCTTGATAGCTTAAAGCCAAAAACATTCTGTGGAAAAGTCCTGAAACGATCGGCACAGCTGGTCAACCGAACTGCCCATACGGCACTGCATACTGCCGAGGGTTCGGCACTTGGTGCGGAAACAATTGCTTTGAAAACCGGCAATGCAGTTCAGCGTGATGTTCGATACAGGCTGAAACAGAAGTATCGGCAGGAAGCGGTTGACGATATGCATCGCGGCACAATTGCAACCCTTGTCATCGCCAAAGATGCTGTGACAGGAACTCGCAGGCATTTCAAGCAGAAAAAGCAGTTCAGACTGGAAAAGACACGTTACCGCCTGCAAAAAGCGGAATATAAGCTTTTCAAGGGCGAACAGTATCAGCCGAAGCTTGCGAAGTCACGCAAGGAACTGAAAGAGAAAAAGCAAATATTCGGAGAACGTAAGAAATCATTCAAACGTTTCAAGAAAAAACAATTATCTGATTCGTTCAGCAAAAATATTGCCGTACTGCGATTCCAAAGGCGAAAAAAGCAGTTCCAGATCGAATCCAAAACAATCAGAACTGCATCTCAGAAACTGAAAAAGGAAAAGCAGTTTCAGGCAAAGGCACTCAAAAAGCAGCAGCGAATTGCTGATTTAAGCCGTCCTGCACCGCTTATCTTAAAGCCGGCTAATTACACAGGCAAACGACTTGCGGCAAGCGGCTGGCAGAAAGCAGTTCATGCCGATGAAAACAATGATTTTCTCTCTGCGGTGAAATCTGTGAAACGCCACGGCGTGGATCAAGCGGTAGAAAAAATGAAGCCGTATCACCGGAAAGAACAAAATCAGAAAAAGAAAGCGAAACTGGAACAGAAGAAATCAGATCAGCATCGGAGACTGCAAAAGCGTGAGGACAAGCTGAAAAGCAAGGGCGAACAGGTAAAACGCAGAAAAAAGCCGAAAAAGCAGACCAAGAATTCCTTTGGGGACAGACTGAAAAATGCACTCAGACAGGCTTTTCAATTTATCAAGAACATCTACAACAAAGAAGCAAGAGCCGTTCTGCTCGCCTGCCTTGTCCCGATTCTCATTATCGCTCTGGTGCTGGCATTCATTCTCATGATCTTTTCCGGCATTTTAAGCGGTTCGGGTTTTGTCCTTGGCACATATGCGGCTCAGGACTACGACCTGTCGGAAGCAGAAAAGTATTACACGAAACTTGCCTGCGACATGAATGAAAAGATCCTGAAAGTCAGCAGTGATACGGACTGGAAAAACGGGCTTGCCGCTTTCGGAGAAAACAAGCGTAACCTGAAAGACGATCCCGACAATTGGTACTGGGGACGTTCTTCCGTCTACGACTGGGATCCGATCTATGATTTCGATGTGTACAAGCTGTGGTCGTTCCTGTGTGCCTATTACTATGACTTTGATACAGACAGCAACGGCGACATCAGGTATTGGAGTTATGGTGATGATACAGAGAATCTGCTGAACGAGATCTTCCATGCAGAATATGAGTTTGTCTATTGGTACGACAACCGTTCCCGTTGGGAGGAACTTTCCGATTACAACTACTGGGGCGGCGGAAGTGCGGAAACCGGTACGTATTACAGAGCCGAAAAAGATGCCTTTGTCTACAGCGGCAGACCATACAAATATCGTTTCAAACCCATTGCCTATACGTCTGAACTGAGCAAGTACTTTGACAGTGAGGGCTATGTCTGCATCAATGCGGACTACCGGGTGCTGAATCCGAACGACGACTATGCTCTGACCGGCTTCATGATCATGGATCACCGCTATTATTCCGGCACAAAAGAACCGTTTTACTTCATCGACAACGATGCACAGAAATTTTTCTTCATGAAGGGCGATACCCGGTACGATCGTTCTTTCTGGGGCTGGAATGGGAATGATGCCTGGTTTCTGGTTTCGCCCACCGATACCCATATCTGGAATGACACCATCCATGATGCCTGTATGTACGGCTATTACGAAAAGTACTACTGGAAAACGGAGTGCAATCTCTATTACAACGTCAAACAAAAGAAAACCTTTGATCAGGTAATCGAAGATAAGCTGAAAAGTCAATCCCATAAGGAAGAACGACTGGAATACTACAAGCTTCTTGCAGGTCAGGAAAGCGGTTCGGAAACGCTCTATGGAAATCATCAGACACTTCGCAATATGCTTTCCGGCGATACCATTCGGAATTATTCGGTCAAACAGGCGTTTGGTTATGATATGTGGGAATGGAACCGGACAAATAATGGGCTGTATCAGGGCATCAAGTATTACTGCAATACAGGTACAAGGCTCTATGCACCATTTGACTGCAAGATCAAGAACGTGGACACGGCGAATCATAAGATCACGCTGCGAAAAGATGATGTGCAGTATTGGTATGACGGTTCCGGCGGAACAAAGCGAGATACGGAAGTGACGATTGCCAATGCGGTGCTTCTGAACGGTTATACAGAGGGTGACACGATTCGGGAGGGCGAAAACTTTGCAAAAACCACCGCCACAAATGTCAATTTCCATATTGAGATCGACACAGACGGCTATGGCTGGGACTACATCGACCCAAGACTGGTACTTTACTAAGGAGACAAACGTAAAAATGACAAGAAAAGAAACTGCTTTGGAAGCTCTCAACAAGAAGATTCCAAAGCTGGAAGAAAAGATTGATCAGGACAAAAAACTTCTGGAGGAACTGAAAACAAAGCGAGAAGTGCTGGAAGTGGAAGCACTCCGAAAGTTTTTGCATGATAACGGTATGACCACAGAGGAGATTATTGCGAAGCTGACAGCTGCTTCTTCCGTGGTGCATGAACAAAAGATTGTGATGGAGGATAGAAAAAATGTGGAACACTAAAAAATCGGTTGCGGCAATATTTTCTGCAATGACTTTGACTTTGGCAAGTATGGGAAATGCCGTTCCTGTATTTGCAGAAGAAACAACGGCAATTACAGAAATGGCAGACAATTCTTCTGCTGCAAACATGGAACTTGGTGAAGAAGATATGCAGAAGCTGGTGGACGAGATTCAGCACAACAAGGCAGCAATGGAAAACAGCGATGATGAAACTGATAACACAGGACATGACTATTATGCAGATGAGAATTATGACACAGACGGCAACGCTACGCTCATTAAGCACGAGAAGATCATCTATGACAGCGAAGAGATGCAGTTTATTGCCGTCACCACCAAAGACGGCAATGTGTTCTACATCCTGATCAATTATTCTGCGGAGGGTGATGAGGACAATGTATTCTTTCTGAACAAGGTAGATGATTTTGATCTGTATTCTCTGCTCTATGCAGGCAACGAGGGAGAAGAAGAAAAAGGCCCTGCGGAACAGGCAAAGAAATATGCGGATGCAGCCAATGGCGGCGGTGTGACAGTTGATGTTTCTGACCATGCGGAAGAAACCACCGGCGAAACGGAACGTGCAGAAGAAAAATCTACCGCCAAACAGCCTCCGTCTATGAACAGCAATGCACTCATTCTTGTTGGAGTCGGTGTACTGGCTGTGATCGGCGGTGCCGTCCTTGTGCTGAAAAAGGGCAAATTCGGCAAGAAGAAAAATACCGGTGTGGAAGATTTCGAGGAGGATTACGATGATGACTACGGCAGTGTGACCGATGAGGATGAGGAAACATGAGAGTACTGAGCATTTTTGACGGCATCTCCTGCGGAATGGTGGCACTCAAACGCATAGGGATTTCTGTAGAAGCCTATGATGCTTTTGAAATTGACAAATATGCCATAACCGTTTCAAGCAGAAATCACCCTGAAATCGTTCATCATGGAAATGTGTTTGAGGGTGATTTCAGAAAATTCAAGGGATATGATCTGCTTTTGGGTGGTTCACCCTGTACATACTGGTCTATCGCAAAGCAAGGCAGAGAAACTTCCTGTGACGGCGAAGGGTTCAAACTTTTCAACGAATATGTCCGAGCGTTGCAGGAATCAGAGTGCCGGTATTTTCTCTATGAGAATAACCACTCCATTCACCGGAATATCAAAGATGAGATTTCTAAAACACTTGGTGTTGAGCCAATCGTCATCAATTCTTCTTTGGTGTCAGGACAGCACCGAAAGCGTTGTTACTGGACGAATATTCCCCATGTTACACAGCCTTTGGACAAAGGCATTCTGCTACAGGATGTACTGGAAAACGGCGTTTCATGGCAGAATAAAAGCTACTGTGTCACAGCCAGCTATCAGGGTTCCGCTTTTCATAACACTTTGGAACGAAAGCAGCGTACTATGGTGGCTGTCCCTGTGGAAACGGTAAACGGCAAATCCCATACCATTCCTGCAACTTACTACAAGGCTGGGACAAACCTTTTTCCGGTTTACAAAGCAGAAAAAAGCCGTCAGAAGATTGCCGTTCCCATTCGCATTGGTCAGATTGGCAACGGCGGACAAGGACAGCGAATTTATTCTGTTTGCGGCAAATCAGTCACAATGACGGCAAACGGCGGCGGAATGGGTGCGAAAACCGGACTTTACAAGATAGACTTGCCGGACGGTGATTATTTGATCCGTAAATTGACACCTGTGGAAGCAGAACGTTTACAGACGTTGCCCGACAACTACACCGCAGGAATCAGCAATACACAGCGGTACAAGTGTATCGGCAATGGCTGGACAGTAGACGTGATTGCACATATCTTGGGAGGATTGAAAAATGTCTAAGGCGTTTGCATCTTCTCTGGATACCAAGAATTTTGCCATTATTGACGGTTATGCAAAGGCGGTCAGTGTTCTTTCCCGTTCCCATACACCGCTTTGCAGTATCAGCGGCGGCAGTGACAGCGACATTGTGCTTGATGTGATACACAATGTGGACGAAAAAAAGAAAGTTCGTTACTTCTGGATTGATACCGGACTGGAATACCGTGCTACAAAAGAACACCTCGACGATCTGGAAAAGAAGTATGGCATCGAAATCGAACGTATCAAGGCTTGTAAGCCAATTCCAGTCTGCTGTAAGGAATACGGTCAGCCCTTTCTCTCCAAATACGCCAGCGAACAGATCATGCGGTTACAGCAGCATGGATTCCAATGGGAGGACAAACCCTTGCCGGAATTGTTGGAGCAATATCCGAACTGCAAAATTGCCCTGCAATGGTGGTGCAATGCCTATTACTCCCCGGAAAACGGTGTTGTAAAAATGAGCCGCTTCTCTATTGGCAGAAACAGGTGGCTGAAAGAGTTTATGATGGCAAATCCACCGGATTTCAAAATCTCTAACAAATGCTGTGAGTATGCCAAGAAAAAGCCTGCAAAGCTTCTGATTCAAAAATACGATGCAGACCTTGAAATTATCGGTGTGCGAAAGGCAGAGGGCGGAATTCGCTCTGCCGGCTACAAGACGTGTTTTTCCGAAAGCAAATCCAAAGGCTGCAACTCCTATCGCCCGGTATTCTGGTACACAGACAGCGACAAGAGAGCATATGAGGAGTTCTATGAGATACGTCACTCCCGATGTTATACCGAATATGGACTGAAACGCACGGGCTGTGTCGGCTGTCCATACAATCCCAGAGTGACAGAAGAACTGGAGATCATCCGAAAACATGAACCAACACTGTACACCGCAGCACAGAATATATTCGGAGATTCTTATGCGTATACTCGCAAATACCGAGCGTTTCAGAAAATGATGAAACAGAAAGCAAAGGAGAATATGAATGCTTAAATTTCTATTAGGTCTTATTATCGGTAGCAGCATCGGCGTTTTCACAATGGCACTGATTCAGATCAACCGAGGTGAACGAAATGCCCATTAGTACAATGTTATCCGGAAAACTGGTCTCGGTCGGCACAAGCCTCTTTATGGTGCTTGGAAGCGGTCACTACGATCTGGATCAGGCTACACAGGAAGCAGATATTGCTGTTCCCGCCACCACACAGATCACAGCTGCCATGCCGGTCAATTCCGTCCCAAGATCAACGCCCACAAGTACCAGGACGGCTGTTTCCACAACGCCGCCTGTCACAGAAAGTGAACCGGCAGATGCTTTTACACTGACGGCAGCGACAATTTCCGTATCCTGTATCAAACTGGAATGGAGCGGTGATGCAGATACGGAATATACCGTAACCGCAATACAGAATGTGAATGATGACTATGTGGACAACATCTATTTTGAGTTCAAATCCAATACCCTTTGTTATGTGACAGGACTTCGTGAAAATTCGGAATATACATTTGAGCTTTCTGATGAGAATGGAGAAATTCTTGCATCTGCGGTGCAGAAAACCGAAGCGGTAGAAGTGATTGAGGAATTTGACTACATAGATGGCTGGACAAATTGTTTTGCCTATGAAAGAGCAAGCGGTCTGACCAGAGATCCGTCCTATTCGGCAATTCAGGGTGCTGTCCCTGATCCTGTTACCAACACAGGCATCATGCGTGATGCATATGGTGATTACTGCTGTGCCATGGGAACTTTCTTCGGCTACTGCGGTGACCGATTCCTCATCACGCTGGAAAACGGTACACAGTTTACTGTGAAGATCTGTGACAGCAAAGGCAATCGTTGGTATCACCCATTTAGCGGTAACGGCAAGTGTATCGTGGAATTTATCCATGCCGATGGATATTTGCCGGACTGCATTTCTTTCACAGGAAACTATGGTTCATACAACTGGTATGGTCTGAATTTTGATAATATTCAGAAGATACAAAAAATCAACTATGGAAATCCCATAACGTATTGAATGGAAAGGAATGATTGACATGAAAAAGATTTACAAGATGATCGGAGCTGCTGCATCGGCAGGAGCCGCTGTACTGATTGGTAAGATTCTTTATCATAAGGGATATGAAAAAGGATGCCGAAAAGCACTTCGTGACGGCGATGAGATGGGAGTGTTCTGAATATGAGTATACTGGTGATCGGCGAAAAGCCGTCTGTCAGCCGTGAACTTGCAAAAGTTCTCGGTGCGGAGAAAAAGAAAAATGGATATCTGGAAGGCAATGGTTACATGATCAGCTGGTGTTTCGGGCATCTGGTCGGCTTGAAGTTTCCCGATGCGTATTCGGAAAACTGGGCTACAAAATGGAGTTTTGCACAGCTGCCGATGATACCGGAGAACTGGGAGTTTCAGGTATCCGAAAGTACAAAGCAGCAGTTTAAAATACTGAAAGAACTCATGACAAGCAGTGATGTAACTGAGATCATCTGTGCCACCGATGCTGACCGTGAGGGCGAATGTATTTTTCGATATGTATACAATCTTGTAAAGTGTCAAAAGCCGGTGAAAAGACTTTGGATTTCCTCACTGGAAGAATCGGCAATCAAGGACGGTTTCCATAAGCTGAAAAACAGTTCTGCGTATGACAATCTCTATCAGGCAGGCTTCTGCCGTGCAAAGGCAGACTGGCTGGTTGGCATGAATGGTTCAAGGCTATTTTCGGTGCGATACAACGCCCATCTGAATACAGGCAGAGTGCAGACACCGACACTTGCCATGATCGTGAAACGTGATGCGGATATTGCAAACTTCATCAAGCAAAAGTATTTCACGGTAGATCTGGATATTGGTTTCAAGGCAGCCAGTGCAAGGATTGATGATGAGAATACAGCTGATAGGCTGGTTTCTTCCTGCAACGGCAAAACGGTAACGGTAACCGATGTGAAGAAAGAGGTCAGAAGCATATCCGCTCCGAAACTTTTTGACCTGACCTCCTTACAGCGTGAAGCCAACAAAAAGTTTGGTTACACGGCACAGCAGACCCTCGACTATATGCAGTCCCTCTATGAGAAAAAGCTGGTCACCTACCCCCGTACCGATTCTCAGTACTTATCCGATGATATGGAACAGACTGCCTATGCTCTCATTCCGGCAATCAGCGAACATTTTGGATTTGGAAGTGTTGCAGAACCGAATCTCAGGGCAGTCATCAATAACCGCAAGGTCACAGGACATCATGCGATTATTCCAACGGAAAGCGGCGTGAAATGTGACATTTCGGCACTTGCAGCGGGTGAACAGAATATCCTGAAACTCGTTGCACTCCGTCTGCTTTGTGCTTCAGCTTCTGCATATCAGTATGGTGTTGTAAAAGTGACACTCGAATGTGAAAACACAGCATTTACTGCAACCGGCAGAACAGTTCTGGAATCCGGTTGGAAAGCGTTAGACGGCAAGATCGGAGAAGCGGAAAAATCTGACGAAAAGAGTCTGCCTGATTTGGAAAGGGGCATGACTTTTACGGCAAAGGCAGTAAAATCAGAGCACTTTACATCTCCGCCAAAATCATTTACCGAAGATACGCTTCTCTCTGCCATGGAACACGCAGGTGCAGAAGATTTTGACGAAAATGCGGAGAAAAAAGGACTTGGCACACCTGCAACAAGAGCCAATACCATTGAAAATCTTGTCAAGCACGGATATATTCAGCGTGACGGCAAAAAAATCATTTCTACTGACAAGGGCAGAAATCTGATCCGTGTCATGCCCGATGAGGTCAAATCCGCACAACTGACTGCCGACTGGGAAAATAAGCTGCTTGAAGTGGAACATGGCAATCTTTCTGCGGACAGCTTCATGAATGAAATCAATCGATTTGTGACGGAGCTTGTAAGTAAATACGGTTCTGTTGATGATTCCGTGTCTTTTGGTGAAAATCAGCCGAGTATCGGGAATTGTCCAAAGTGCAGCAAGCCGGTTATCAAAGGCAAGTATGGCTGGTACTGTTCCGCACGATGCGGAATGAATCTTACCAAAGTGTATGGCGTAGAACTTTCTGAGGGACAGTTGAAGTCTCTGCTTTCCGGGAAAGAAACGTCATATATCAAAAACGGCAGAAAAACCATTGTAATTCCAAAGGTGGCAGAAAATGCGTTTCAGGGCAAGACATATTACAACTGGTCGACAAGAAAAGAATGATTTGCATTTTCCAGACAGCGTCTGGAAAATCTGACCTGTCAGAAAGGAACGAATTTTGGATATAGAAACATTAAGAAAAGCGGCAGATGTTCTCGGCGTTCTCACCGATCACCTCCGCACAATGCCGGAAGAAATACAGGAAGATATTTGCCAGGCAATGAAACAGTATGAAGCCTGTGATGAACTTTCGACACATAAGCAGTATGAAGAAATCGAAAAGCTGTGGCGAAAAGGAACACTCATTCTCGGTATGCACGAAATTGCGGAAAATACAGGCATGGAAATCAGCAGTCTGATGCAGCTTTCTGAAAATGAAAAACTGAATCTCATGTATGAATATGCGATCGGTACGGATAAGAACGAACTTGCCAGAATGGTCAATGAGCGATGAAGCCGTATACAGAGGAAATGCTGCTCTTTTTGTCTGAACCGGACAGTAAGTACTATGCACGGCTGCTGCTTCCTGAAATTGCTGCGGTTTTGGGCGTAACAGTCACACAATTGGAAAATAAGCCGATTGACATTCAGATCATGCTTGCACAAACCTATATCAACTATTGGCACAGCGATAATTGCAGCATAAAGAAAGCACTGGAAGAGGATTTGTATGTAGATGGCAAAGAACCTGAAACAGAGAATCAGGAAAATATAAAGCAGAAAAATCGTGAAATGGAGCGAACAAGATGAATCATGTAAATATATTTCTTTGAGGGGTGACATAAATGCCGATACAAGAGAACGAAGTTACAAAACAGCCGGAGATTGAAGCAGATGCACACAAGAGTGAAACGCTGCTGCCGATTTTTCATATGGCTTACAGCAGCCATATGGACACGCTGGATCATCTTCAGGAACAGAAAGCTGAAACACAGGATCAGATCAGCAAGAGTGAAAACAGAATTGCGATGCTCGAAGAAAAAGCTGCAAGACTTGAAGCGACGAATGCTATGCTGCAGGACTTAATGGACAACGGTAAACTTCCCGGTGCTGTATCTGCGATCATCAGAGCAAATGAAACAAAAATCAATGCAATTCATGAAAACCGTATTCCGAAGATTGAAAACAGCATCAGAAAAGCAGAGAACAAAATTTCCAAACTGGATGACCGTATCGCTGTTGTCAGGCTGAAAGCCGAAAAACTCAGAAGTTTCAGCAACGTCATTCAGTCGTTCATGATACCAAATCCGCAGAAACGCAGAGAACTGTTCAAGGAATCCATGGAAAATTTGCGGAACAGCAGCAAAGGTCTGCTGCGTATCAGCATGGATACAGAAAAGAGCAATCTTTCCAAACTGTTTGAACAGTATGAAAAAAGCGATTCCATGGCAGAAAAATTCAAGCTTGGTCAAAAAATTGAAGCGGTAAAATCAAGTATCTCTGCTATGGAAGCGAAAATCCATAAGCTTGAAAATGCTCCTAAAATGGAAAATGCAAACGATCATATTGTTGACAAAGCCATTGCACAAACAGAAGCTGAAATTGAAAATACGGACTTTTTGTCAAATGGCGATTTGTCTGATTTTGACAAACCGATTGAAACCGTGATGCTTGATTCTGCTGAATATCTTCGCAATGCTGAAATGTCTATGGAAGATGATATGAACATGATTGATGGAATCATCAACAATGGCAAAAAGGAAGAACGTTCCGATGTGCCGTTATTTCTGGAAGAAATTGATTTTAGCACTTGTGATGATGCCACACTGCAATCCTTCCGAGAATCGGCAAAGGCTAATATGGATTGTGCAAAGGAAATCTCACAGGCACTTTCCCAGAATTATGATTACGAGCGATATACTCTGAATTCTGAACAGGCACTAAGTGACGTGCGTGAGAAATTTTCTGATGACCGTATCGCCTTTGTTCTTGCCTGTGCGTTGAACGGCACAAGTGACGGCAGAATCGCAAAAGAAGTCAAGGACTTTGCAAGAGATACACTTCAGAATGTACCGGAACTCTACACGAAACGTAGTATGTCCCTCAGTTCCCATGCAGGACTGATAAATCTGTTTGCGAAAACTGTCATGAAATCACAGCCGGAAAAGCAAATGGAAAAACCTGCACCGCAAAAGAAAGAACCGCAGAAATCCCGTTCGGGAGTACGAAAAATCAATCCCAACTATTACAGGCAAATTCCACCGGAGGACAGAGTGATCACTAATGAACCAGCAAAGGTGGGTGCAATCATAATGACAGAGTTGGAAAAGCAGAAGATTCCTTTTTCAGCGGTGGAAACCGATAAAGGTGTTACCATTACCGTTTCCAAGAAAAATGAGCGTGCTTTCCACGCTGCGGAGGAAAAAGCGAAGGATACACACGTTCGTCTTGTAAATCCCGAAGTATTCCGACAGATTCCCAGAGAGGACAGGGCAATCCAGCCAATGTCGGAAAAAGATGCGCAGGAAACCATGCAAAATCTTGAAAAGGATGGCATTCCCTACTCTGCAAGATTGGACGGCGACAAATCTGCCGTAACCGTAAGGAAATCAGAAGCACCGGCTTATTTCAGCCGAAAGAAGATGAAAAAGCTTGCACAGGAAGTGAAGGCAGAAAGTCCGAAACAAGGGGAATCTAAAAGCAAAGGGCAGGAACTCTGATGCGAGTTACGCCGGAACAGATCGAACGTGCCAATCTTGTCAATCTCCCTGATTTCCTGAGAAGTCAGGGATTTTCCTTAAAACAGGTCGGCAGAGAGTACGTTCTGCAAGAACACGACAGCCTGCATATCAAAAATAACAAAGCCGGCGAAGTTGGAAAGTGGTTTCGCTTTTCCGAAAACAAAGGCGGCAGCAACATCCAGTTTGTACAGGAATTTATGGGACTTGATTTTATTTCTGCGGTGGAGTTACTCAGCAATGAAAAAGCAATTCCGTTTCACTCCCACAGTATTTCAAAAGCAGAGCCGCCTAAAAATCGTGAGATCACACTGCACGAGAGCACAGATCTATCCAGAACCATGCACTATCTGCACAATGGTCGTGGATTATCTATCGCATCTCTTGAAAAATTGACTGCTGAGGGAAGATTATCACAGGAAGGAAAAACAGGCAATGCAGTATTCAAAATTTTCGATGAAAATGGCTTATTAGTTGGTGCGGAAAAGGTCGGTACGTCAAATGTGCGTTTCAAATCCTTTGATAAAGGTGCAGCAGACGGCTATGGCTTTGAAATAGTCAGCGGCAAACCTGCCAATACCTATTTTTTTGAGAGTGCCATCGATGCAATCTCATTTGCTGATCTATACCCCGAACAAAGGGATTACAGATTGGTTTCCATGGCAGGTGTAAAACCCTCTGTTGTCACGGAAACGATGAAACGATATGCAATATCACCTGAAAATGTCTATCTCTGCACCGATAACGATAAGGCAGGAAACGAGTTTGCTGAAAAACTGATTGCTCGGTATCCTGCCATGAAAAGAGTAACACCAAATGGAGCAAAAGATTGGAATGACATATTACAAGGGAGAATGAACAAAATGAAGCGATACGGTAATCCTTATTGGCAGGAAGCAACGGATAACAGAGATAAAACCGTTGCTGTCATGCGTGAAGATACATTTCAGCAGATACAGCAGGCACTTGATAAATCGGGGCTGAATTACTGTGCATACAGCGATGGCAGCAACACGATGATTGCGGTAAACAGTTCTGAAATTGATCATTTCAAGAATGTTACAGGTCTTGATGAATCCCTTTGCAGATTGCAGAAGTCGGGCAAAGAACATATTCCGCAGGATAAAAATATTATCGGCAATACAGACTACAAATATATTTCTCAGAAATCATATATCAGCGAGAACAGAGAAACCATTCTCAAAATGGCGGAACTGGCAAACAAAGCAAACATTTCATTTTCAGCAAGAATTTATCCCAGCGGCAAAGGGGTAATGACTGTATCTCAGGCTGATATTTCTCAGATAAGTGCTATTCGGGATGCCGTAAAGGCTATGAGAAAACCGACGATTCAGAACAGCCGACAGACTTCACAAGAAATCATCGGCAACAGACCATACAGAGAAATCCGAAACCGACAGTTTATGATTTCTCCCTTGACACCTGACAAGTATCATAAGATTGAACCGAAGCTTTACGAGCGTGGTGCAGAATTTTCAGGACTGATTCGTGATGGCAAGGTTATGTTTACCACAGAAAAAGAGAATGCACCGCATTTTCAGGCAATTCTTCGTCAGACGATCTGTGAAAATCAAATTCTTGAAAACTTGCAGAATATGGGGCTTGATAATCAGCAGATACAGGCTCTTTCTTCCTCTATTGAGATTGCTGCACGAAACAACATGACAAATGTCATTGAAAACTATGTTTCTAAGGACTATGACATTACACAGCTTGGTACAATGAACGATCTGCTGATTGGTTATCTCGACCAGAGCAATACCAGCCAATTTCTTGATAATAGCAGGAAACTCGATTTGCTTTTATCTGCCAAACAGGAGTTTGACTTGCAAATTGCACAACGTGAGGAACTGGTATCGGTTGAAGAAATTGACCTTCCGGAATCGCCTGCAATTGCAACAACAGAAGATTATCTTGCTGACAAAGCACAGTCTACAGAACTGTCTGATTTGGATATTGCAAAACAACACATTGCCGACTACTATGACCGAGAATTCGGTGAATTAGCTGAGTTTTCTGATCTTTCAAATATCTCGCTTGCTTATACAACAGACGAAGAACATAATCTCCTCATACAGGTGTATGCAGATCTGGAACAGTACAGGCTCATATTTGAGTATGATGGCAATGTCGTTCGTGATGAGCAGTATAACTCCTTTGCGGAAATGAATGAAAATGCTCTGTCAGTACTTGATTTTAATGATTTGGTATCGCTTTCTGATGATGAGATCGCATCAGTTATTCCAACAAAGGCTTCTGATTTGCCGTTCAAAGTTGGCGATGATATTGAATTTCAGGGAAAAGAGTGGCATATTGACAGCATCAATGAGGACAGAGGAAGAATCATGCTCTCACGAGATACCGGCAATGTCATCATGCCACAAGAGGGACTGGAAACGTTCTTGTCTGAGGTTGTTGAATCTGCCAATCATCATGCAGGTATTGAGAATTTGGAACAGATGGATACAACTATTAAAGAAAAATCGGCTGAAACTGAAATTTCTGATGATGCACCGCTGTTCTCTGAGAATGCCATTGCCGATGCAGGGCTTGGATTTATAGCGGATGACAAGGAGTTCAAACCTTTTGGAAACGGAAAAAAGGAATATGAGCAGCTGACTCTGTTCGGAGAATCAGAACCTGTAAACTCGTCCGCATCCGCACAAGCCATTACACCTGTACAGTATGGCGAACCTGTTGCAGATGTCAACCGTTTTGAAGAACTGCACAAGGAAATCATGCGTGGAAGCGGATTTGAGGGCGGTAAATTTCGCATTGCAGAATTTTTTCAGGAAAATAACCCAAGCAATCAGGAATTTGCTGACTTTCTAAAAAACGAGTATGGCACAGGCGGTCATACTGCTGACGGCAATATCTTCTCCGTTGACCATGACTCAAAAGGCATACATTTTACACTCCGAAGTGTTGATAATGGAATCAGCAAGGAAACATTTGATTTCAGTTGGACGGAAGTTGCAAAACTCACTGCTGACCTTATTCAACATGATAAATATATCACGCAGAAAGATATTGACCGCAGGAATCGACGTGGATCTAAAACAGAAAAATCGGATATTAAGCCGGAAAATATAGCTGCTCCCGATGAAAAATTGGAACAGCAAATTAAAGCAGATGAAAAGACGCAGAATTTCACCATAACCGATGATAACCTCGGTGAAGGCGGTGCAAAAACCAAATTCAAGAACAATCTGCTTGCCATTCAGACATTAAAGCAAATTGAAAGTGAGGACAGAACGGCTACTCCTGAAGAACAGGAAATTCTGTCAAAATACGTTGGTTGGGGCGGTCTTGCACAGGCTTTTGATTCTGAGAATGAGCAATGGAGCAAAGAGTTTGCCCAACTATCTGACGCACTTACACCGAAAGAATATGAAGATGCAAGAAAGTCTGTTCTTGACAGCTTTTTCACATCTCCTGCAATTATCGATGGAATCTATGAAGCGTTAGATAAGTTCGGCTTCAATGGCGGCAATCTTCTTGAACCGTCCTGCGGTGTCGGCAATTTTCTTGGTAAAATGCCATCAGAAATGGCTGAACATACAAATATCTATGGCGTTGAAATTGACTCCATCAGCGGACGAATTGCAAAACAGCTTTATCCCGATGCTGACATTCAGATAACCGGTTTTGAAAGTACCCATTTTCAAAACGGTTCTTTTGATGCTGCGGTCGGTAATGTGCCATTTGGAGATCTGAATTTTCCAGATAAACAGTATAGCACAACCAAACTGCACGATTTCTTCTTTGCACAAACTCTGGATAAGGTGAAAGAGGGCGGTATTGTTGCTTTCGTCACTTCTAAAGGAACACTTGACAAGAAAGACGAAAGTTTCCGTATGCAGCTGGCACAGAAAGCCGATTTAATTGGTGCTGTCCGACTTCCGAACAATGCTTTTAAGGCGAATGCAGGTACAGAAGTTACTTCGGATATTATCTTCTTACAAAAACGCTCCGCACCGCCGGAAGAACTGCCTGATTGGGTACATCTTGGCAAAACTGAGGACGGACTCCAGGTAAACAGCTACTTTGCGGAAAATCCTGAAATGGTACTTGGTACGATCGTAGAGGGCAACAAGCTTTACGGCAGAAATGACGATACAATGTGCATTCCGATTGATGGTGCAGATCTTCGACAGCAGATTCATGAAGCGGTACAGAAACTGGATACGCAGATTTCAGCTGTAAAAACGAATGAGGTATTCCGATTCAGTGATAAACAGGTCACAATGACAGCTGCTGAACTTCGCCCATTCAGCTTTTTCAAAGACGATAAGGGTGATATTTACCTCAAGGGCGGAGAAAGCAAGCTTGGAAACTTCGATGTTTCCAAAGTAATGGATACAAAATCGAAAGACTACGACCGTATGACTGCATTTATTGATTTGCGAGATACGGTTCGTGAACTGCTCCGAGTACAGGCAGATGATAAACCGGAAAATGAGATCAAGGCAGTACAGCAAAAGCTTTCCTCACAATATGACGACTTCTACAAGAAATACGGACTTTTGCACAGTCATAAAAACCGTCAGGTTTTGCGTGATGATTGTTCCTATAACCTGTTGCTCACCTTAGAAAAGGAATTTGACAAGGACAAGCTGATCGCAAAATCCGATATCTTTACCAAAAGAACGGTAAGACCATCAAAACCGATTGAACACGTAGATACAGCACTGGAAGCACTTGCAATCTCTATGGCGGAAACGGCAAAGGTTGATCTTGAATACATGAGCAAGCTGACAGATATGTCACAGGAACTGCTGATTGCGGAGTTAAAGGGTGAGATTTTTCTTGTGCCGAACACCGAGGAGTATCAGTCGGCAAGTGAATACCTGTCTGGCGATATTTGTCAGAAGCTGGATATTGCAGCAGCTTATGCTGAAAGTGACAGCCGTTTTGCTGAAAATGTCACGGTTCTTGAAAAGGCGATGCCGGAGCCGTTAAAGGCAGGCGATATTGATGTGAAGATCGGTGCGACATGGATTCCGAAAGAACTGTATCAGCAGTTCATGTATGAGCTTTTTCAGACACCGAGAGAAAACCGTGAGGACGTAAAGAAAGCGTTCTGGGTGAAACCGAAAAATATAACAGTGGACTATTCCGAACACACCAACACCTGGCATATTGAGAACAAGAGGGCGGACAGTTCCGTTTTGAGCCGCAGAGATTTTGGAACAAAGAATATGAGTGCCTATGAGATCATGGAGCAGCTTCTGAATCTGAAAGAACCAAAAGTGTATAAGTCGGAAACCTATCTGGATCTGAACGGCAATGAAAAAGAACGCAGAGTGGTCGATATCAAGGCAACGAAGATCGTTCAGCAGAAAGCTGCAAAGATCAAACAGGCTTTCAAAGACTGGATCTTCAAGGATCCGGAACGTGCCATTCCCCTTGTGGAACAGTACAACCGGCAGTTCAATTCCATTCGTCCCCGTGAATATGACGGTTCAGCTTTAAGATTTCCGGGTATGAACTCTGCGATCACGCTGAAAGAGCATCAGAAAAACGCCATTGCACACGCTTTATTTGGCGGTAATACGCTGTTTGCACACTGTGTGGGTGCAGGCAAGAGTACGACACGTTCGTAACTGAAAAGGTTGCGCACAAGGTCGTATGAAAATATAAAATATTTGAATACGGTTCTTGGAGAACTGATATTCCGACAGGTGGAATGAGGGAGCAACGTCCTGAAACGCCTGCCTTAATACTGCGATATGCGTTAATTCCGGCAGTGGGAATTATGGTATAAAGTTCGCAGAAGTCGGCAGAAGTTTGCCCAAACGGTTCAAGCCGTGGCAAGTGTTCCAGAAGTGGGATATGCAGATGATATGCCGGAGGTCTATAAAATACCTATGGTCAGAATGTCAAAGTTGACTGACGAAATCCCGAATGTACGGGTCTAAAAGGCGCTACGGCAGAAATGCCGTATTCCGAATACGGAAGTGTATGAGGGCGAGTAAAAATTTTTACTATGAAAGTCCTTGCAATGTTACAGGCATTGGATATACACAGGCTCAGAGGGACACCTAAGGGTATATGCACAGATAGGAATATCGGAACGTGGAAAGGTCAGAGCATGGAGCTTACTGCTGCTGTGAAGTGCTAAACAGGAAATCGGATTTATTCGTATAACTGTTCTTTATCTGGCTGAGAGTAGTGCCACAGTACCGTTGAAGCCGCTGCGAAAAAGAAGCGGTGGAGGGATAGGCACAAGTCAACAATCATATATAAATTTCAAATTACACAAATTCAAAGGTTCGAGTATGACTAAGAAAAGCGATTCCATTCTGAAAATCAGAAAGGAGAAAGCTGACTTTGACAGACAAGAAGAAAATTCCCAAAAAGCAAAAACTCCGAAATGCCGAATACTATGATATGCAGTCTGTATTTGACAAGCTATATACAGACAGCAAAAAGGACTTGAAATTCACCAACTTGGTTGAAATCATAAAAAGTTCCGAAAATATCAGGCTTGCGTATAGAAATATGCGTAAAAATAAAGGAAGTAAAACGGCAGGAACGGATAAAAAGACGATAAGCGATTTGAATAAATGGAAGGAGAAAAGTTTAATCGCCCACGTTCAGCGGAAATTAGACTGGTACATTCCGCAGAAAGTCCGTAGAATGGAAATCCCAAAGGATAATGGCAAGACCCGTCCGCTGGGAATACCCACGATAATGGACAGGCTGATACAGCAGTGTGTTTTGCAGGTTTTAGAGCCAATATGTGAAGCAAAATTTTTTGAGCGAAGCAATGGTTTCAGACCGAACAGAAGCGCAGAAAACGCTATTGCACAAGCAGAGCGTATGATGCAGAATATGAATCTGCATTATGTAGTTGATGTTGACATAAAATCATTCTTTGATAATGTCAGTCACGGCAAGCTGTTGAAGCAAATGTGGACTATGGGCATACAGGATAAAAAGCTTTTGTGTATTATCTCGGCAATGCTGAAAGCAGAGGTCGCAGGGATAGGATTCCCCGAAAAAGGCACGCCACAGGGCGGTATCATTTCGCCGCTGTTATCCAATATTGTTCTGAATGAACTTGATTGGTGGGTAGCAAGCCAATGGGAGAATATTCCGACAAGAGAGAATTACATAAGACGCATTTATGCAAACGGAACACTCGATAAATCAAAGCAGGTATACCACTTACGTAAGACGGCTTTGAAAGAGTGTTACATCGTGCGATATGCGGACGATTTCAAGATATTTTGCAGAAAACGGTCGGATGCAGTAAAAATATTTGAAGCAACAAAGCTGTGGCTGATAGACAGATTAGGACTGGAAATCAGTCCTGAAAAGTCAAAAATAGTCAACCTGAAACGCCATTATTCTGAATTTCTCGGCTTTAAGCTGAAAGTGAGGAAAAAGGGCAAAAACAAACAGGGACAGCCTAAATATGTTGCGGAGGCGCACATAAAGGAAAAGAAACTTGCGAAAATCAAGACTTATTCTAAAGAGATAATCGGTAAGATACGACAGACCTATAATGCAGGAATGGAGTATAAGCTGGTACAGATGTATAACTCCTATCTGATAGGTGTTCATAATTATTATTGCATAGCAACACACGTTAATTTAGATTTTCAGAAAATCGCTTATGATGTCAAAAAGAACCTTTACAATCGGCTGAAACACAGGATAACCAAAAAGGGTACTATTACGAACGGCTATATCCGAAAACAATACGGTACAAGCCGTGAAGTGAGATTTATCGGCGGTCACGCTATCGTGCCAATCGCATACGTTCAGCACCGTATCCCAATGGACAAAAAACGGAGTATCAACAAATATACACCGCAGGGGCGAGCAGAAATTCATAAAAATCTGGAATGCGTGGATATTGATGTTCTGCATTATCTGATGAATAATCCCTGCGGAACGGAAAGTGTTGAATATAACGATAACAGGATTGCTTTGTACGTTGCGCAAAAAGGCAGATGTGCCGTCACAAAAGACGAATTATATGTCACCGAAATTGATTGTCACCATAAAATCCCACGGGAATACGGTGGAAGTGATGAATACAGTAATCTGATAATCGTTTCGGATAAGGTTCATATTCTGATACATTCAAGTAATGAAAAAACCATTAAAAAGTACCTTGACTTGGTGAAACCTGACAGCAAACAATTAGCGAAAATCAATAAATTGAGAATAATGGCAGGAATGTCACAAATCTCAATGAACGGAGAATTGCTGACAGTCTGATTGTGTAAATTTGAACGAAAATGATTGTTGATGGAACGCCGTATGAGGGGAAACTCTCACGTACGGTGTGGAGTGGGGGAAAACTTGGAGATTACATCAAAGGGTTACCTATCACTATCGTTTGAGATGATCGCAACAGCAATGGAATCCAAGCGTCTGGGCTTATGCACAAAGCCGTTATTTGCCGTTCCGAACCACCTGACAGAACAGATTGGTGAAGATTTTCAGAAACTCTATCCGGGATCAAATATTCTGGTGGCAACCAAAAACGACTTCAAGAAAGAAAACCGACAGCAACTGTTTTCCAAAATTGCCACCGGTGATTTTGATGCTGTGATTATCGGTCACTCACAGCTTGGCATGATTCCACTTTCCAAGGAAAGACAGGTATCTATTTTGCAGGACCAGATCGATGACATTATGGCAGGCATTGAAGAACTGAAAAAGGCAGAAGGTTCTCGTTTTCAGGTTAAACAGATGGAGCGTACCAAGAAATCGCTGGAAGCAAAACTGGATAAGCTGGAGAAAACACATGACGATATTCTTACCTTTGAAGAAATGGGCATAGACAAGTTGATCGTCGATGAAGCCCACGAATTCAAAAATGTTCCTACTCAGACAAAACTGACCAATGTGGCGGGTATTTCGTCCTCTGCTTCACAAAAGGCACTGGATCTATTTATGAAGTGCCGCTATCTCGATGAAAAGACCAGCGGCAGAGGTGTGATTATGGCTACAGGCACGCCCCTCAGCAACTCTGTAACTGAATTACATACCATGATGCGTTTTTTGGAGTATGATTTTCTAAAAGATCATGGACTTAGTAATTTTGACAACTGGGTAACCGTATTCGGGGAACAGAAAACGGAATGGGAGCTTGCTCCTGCCGGCAACAAGTTTAAGGAACGCACCCGTATCGCCAACTATACAGGCTTGCCGGAACTGATGAGTATGTTCAAACAGGTTGCCGATGTGCGTACAGCAGACACGCTCGACCTTGCTACGCCCGAAATGAAGTATCACATTGAGAATATCGAAGCAACAGAGTTTCAGAAAACACTTGTACAGGAGTTATCTGATCGTGCTGATGATGTACAAAGCGGAAATGTTGACCCTTCTGTGGACAATATGCTCCGTATTACTTCCGACGGCAGAAAGCTGGGACTTGACCCAAGACTGATCGACCCGTCATTTGAGGATAGCCCTGATACAAAGCTGAATCAGTGTGTCAGAAACGTTACGCAGATCTATCACGATACAGCAGAGGAAAAGCTGACCCAGATCATCTTCTGCGATTTGGGTGTTCCAAAGAAAAACTCACAGTCAACGGATAAGGGAGAAAATGCTGATGAAAAGTCAGCTTCTGAAAGAGAATCTTTAGAGGAAGAATGTGATTTCTGCGTCTATGATGATATTCGGGATAAGCTGATCGTAAACGGCATAAAACCGGATGAGATCGCCTATGTACATGATGCAAAAACCGAACAGCAGAAAGCTGATCTCTTCGACCGTGTGAATAAAGGTGAAGTGAGAGTTCTGCTGGGCAGTACAGGCAAAATGGGTACGGGTACAAACTGTCAGAAAAAGCTGATTGCATTGCATAATCTGGATATTCCTTGGCGACCGAGTGACCTGCAACAGCGAATCGGACGTATCGAACGTCAAGGCAACCAGAACAGCGTGGCTCATGTCTTTAACTATGTGACAAAAGGCAGTTTTGATGCGTATCTCTATCAGACACTGGAAGCAAAGCAGCGTTTCATCGGACAGATCATGACTTCCAAAACGCCTGCAAGAACTTGTGAGGACGTAGATCAGCAGGCACTCAATTATTCTGAGATCAAGGCACTCTGTACAGGAGATGAACGTATCAAGGAAAAGATGATGCTGGATAACGAGGTAAAGGAACTGAATCTTCTGAAAGCGGAACATACCAATACGGTATTTGATATGCAGCAGACAGTAGCTGTCACTCCTGCAAAAATTGAAAATGCTGAAATAAGACTTGAAAATCTCAAAGCTGACCGTGAAACACTTCGTCAGCTTCCGATAGATGAAGAAACAAAACTACCCGTATTCAAAATTACCATTGATGGCACGGAATATACGGACCGTAAAGAAGCAGCACAGGCTCTTGAAGATGCGGTACTGGATTTTGTCAAAAAGAGTTCCGACAGTGAAAAAGAAATCGGTGAATTTCAGGGATTCAAGCTATCCGTCAAGGCGGTGATGTTTGGCAATGAACCTGACATTTCCATTACCATGAAAGGCAACGCTGAGCATAAATGTGCTTTAACAAGCAGCTTTTCTGCCAATCTCAAGCGTATGGAATCTACACTCTACAAAATTGACCAGACGATCAGTGATGCACAAAACAACATAAATAAGCTGAAAATGAATTTGGAAAATGCCCGGCGTATTGTCAATACACCATTTCCACAACAAGCAGAACTGGAACAGAAAACAGAACGTCTTGCTTCTCTTACTGATGAACTCAATCAGGCGGCAATTGAAGCCAAAAAGAATGCTCCTGAAAAACAGCGAACCTGCTATTTTGAAAGAGCAAAACTCAAAAAAGAAGCTTTCAAGGACAGGCAGAAAACGGCTAAGCCGAAAGAAAGAAATCAGGACAGAAACGAAATAGAATGATAAAACAGGCACTTCAATTTTTACGAAGTGCCCGTTTTCGTTTAATTCATATATTGCTGCACACAGCTTTCATAAAGAACTTTTGTATATCGTTCTTTCAGTCTGATCGGACTTATGATCTCCACCTTTCCTCTGAATGAAAATATCCAGGAAAAAAACGGCTGCGGATATTCTGCTCTTACAGGAACATGAATGATAAAGTGATTGCCCGATTTCTTGTCCCTGAGCATGAGAACTGACTTCCCGAACCGGTCGATCACGATGTTACAATATTTATTTTCCAGCGGCAAGCGTAGCGTAACGTACTCACTCTTTCCGCTGAACATAGAAAAAGATGATTTGATGTACTGTTCCAGATTCAGCCTTTCATCCGGATATCCTCTCGCTGAATTCACAAGACTGATGTTTCGCATTCGATCAAGACGAAAGTTGGTGTATGTATCGGCATATTTTTCATAATAGGAAACAACGTAATAGCACTCTCCGCTCATTACCAACGCAAATGGAGAACAAAGCCGTTTCTCTCCTCGCTGAACCAAATGCTTGTTTATATCGTAATCATAGTAGTCAAAACTGATTTGCTGATTATTGCGGAAAGCAGAATTTATAACGTCAATATTGTCGAGGATTTGCTCGTTATCCGACTTTACACGATTGGTCAGCATGATTTTTCTTCTGAGCAGAGGTGCTTCATAAATACTGCACAGACTCTCCAGTAGTTTCAGCAGTTTTTCTGAATCATCGACTGTCAGGAATCGAAAAGATGCGATTGCATCGGCAAGGATTTTCAAAATGCTGAGTGAAAAAGGGCGTGATCTCAAATGATAGCCTTTGTTGTGGATGTATTCTATTTCCATACCACTTGAAATCAATGCGTCAATATCATCTTTTATCGTTATTTTATGTGCTAGATAACCACAGGAACTGAGATAGTTTCTAATTTTTTTCATTGAAACATAGTTATTTTGATCTGTATATTTGATAAACATTTCTCTTAAGCATAGTAATCTGCATTTAGCGTTCATTTTATTATTACCTCACGAATTGCCATTAATTGAAACTTATGTATTTTTTATTATATCATATTTTTTATACTTACAAGCAGTTTTTTATTGTTAGTAGTCAAAAAAACAAGTATCAATAGTCTGCTAAATAAAAAAATGTCCAAATATGGGTGAAATAAGTTGTACGCAATTTTGTACAACATAAATTCTCGAAGAACTTGACTTTTTGTGGAAATTATGATATAATATTATGAAATAGAGTGTGCAACGTTGGATTATGTCTTTTGGGAGTAGTTTATGATTAGAGTGCCTTGGAACAAGTATGAAACGGCAATCCTTCTCGAAGCAAGTTTACGAGTTATAAGAGATAAAACAAAGAAAAAAGAATGCATAAAACAAGTTTCTGAAGCATTACGCCAAATGGCAATAAATCAAGGAGTTCAAATAGATGATTTGTATAGAAATATTAATGGCATAACTATGCAGATGACCATCATGATTTCTGTGATAGAACGTACAAAATCTCCATTACACGGCTCCCCAAAAATTTTTAATGAAGTGGTTGATATATACGAAAGTGATAAGATATTATTTCATCAAATATTAAATGAAGCCAAGGTAAAAGCTTCTACGATTACTTCCAACGAATATGATAAAATTATTAAAGGAGATAAAGAGATGAAAGATAGTGCTGAAAATAAGTTCTATATTTGGCTTTCTGGTAAAATACCAGCATCTCAGATTTCAGACTATTATCTCATATATCAAGAAATCAATGATATTTGTTTACAAAAATTGATGGTAGGTCGTTTGTTTGATATATTTGAAGTTGTTTTACTTAATAAGATAAAAAACAGCATAATCAACAAAGCGTGTTCCAATAAAGCCAAAATTGAAAAAGCACTCACACTTTATGCAAAATATATTGAAAGTCAATATGATAATATTAAAAAAGATCAGACCACACAGTCAGACCCTGCGGATGACTTTGAGTTAAAAAAAGGTATAAGGCATAAGTATATAGAATATCTTAGAAAAACTGAAAAAGAAAGTATGATTGTTTCTTATATTGCAGATATTGATAAATGCTCTAAAATTGCATATGAGTATAAGTATAATAAAAAAAGCAGTTTATACCTTGCTGAAAACAGTTCGAAACTTAAAAGCATTTTGGAATTGTTAGAGGAAAACAAATCTTTTATTGAGTATAACAATCAAAATGGTCATCGACCGTATAATGCTATTGTATGTTTGATTTTGTGCTTAAATGAATCTGTTATAGAAACAAAATCAACAACAAATTTAGTAATGCAGGATACAACAGGTAAGGTAATTAATCCAGAAGTAACTGAAAAAAGCAAAAATAATTCTCATCAAGGATCAAACAGTCATTCTCATTTGCAAATAATAAATCCTGAAATCAACAGATATGAAAATATTGATTTTACGCTATATTATGAGATTCTTAAAGCAAAATTTTCTCGTGGATTTAGACTTAATGACAAATTAGAAATAAAGAGATTTCGTAAATATTGGAATGAGTTATGCAATGAAGAAAATCCCCTTTCGAATGAATGTATTTGGGACTATATAAGTCACATAACCATTGCACACGGTAAGATGTCCTATCTTCCAGAAATGATGATTGACGAAGAAACAAAAACAAAGTTGATCAATTATATCGAAGAGACATTTTCAAACGGAAAAACGGCTATTTACTATGAAGCACTATATCAAACGTTTAGAGATGAACTTGACAAGGGTAGAATTAACAATGCCGAAATGCTAAAAACATATCTTGAATACACAACTAAAAATAAATATTTCCTACAAAAGACATATATAGCGATAGACAGCAAAGCAAAAGTTGATCCTACGGATGAAGTTAGAAGATTCCTTAAATCTTATGAAATGCCAATGACAACTGAGAATATTATAAAAGGATTGCCCCATCTCGATAAGGATAAGATCACATTCGCTTTATCCGGTAATAATAGTTACGAGTTCGTTAGAAATCAAAAGGGTGAATATTTTCACGCTGATATAATTGAATTTACAGATAGTGAAATTGAAAGAATAGAACAATGGATTTCGGATTCTATAACTCAGAATGAGTATATGAGTGGTAAAGAGCTTACTTCTCTGATTGATAGGTACTTGCCTGAAATTCATGAGCGATATACATTCTTAACAGAATTAGGACTTCGTGATACCATTGCTTATAAACTGAGAGGAAAATTTTCGTTTAAAAGTAAAATAATCAGCAAATACGGAGAAAATTTGAACATGGATAAAGTCTTTACCCGCTTTGGTAAGAATCATACTCCGTTCAGCATGGAACAACTTAACGCATTGAAAGATGAGTTAGGCACAACTATTTATTTTGATAGCCTTTATCGATATGCAATGAGAGTTAGCAAAAATGAGTTTGTTTCACGAGATTATGCTGATTTTGATATTTCCGCAACAGATGATGTAATTGGGCAACTTTGTACTGGCGATTTCATTAGTTTGAAGGAAGTTACATTGTTTGGCGGATTTCCAAGCTGTGGATATACATGGAATAGTTACCTTCTCGAATACTATGTAATGTATTTCAGCGAAAAATTCAAATTGTTGCACACCAATTTTAATATGAATTCATCAGTTGGTGCAATCGTCAAAAAGAATGCAGAAATCGAAACATTTGACGATGTGCTTGTAAAGGCATTAGCTGAAAGCAGCATTGCTCTAACTACTGATGATGCCCTGAATTATCTTTGTGAAAGTGGTTTGCTTGCAAGAAGAAGCTATAGCACAATTGATAATATTGTAAGTCGTGCAAAGACTTACAGGGCGAAAAAAGGAGAATAAATTTTAATGTACTCATACGAATATGATATTGACACAGGCGGCATTCTGCTTAATTCAGCTCCGTTGATGATGAGTAAAGAGCCAAGACCTGTTTACTATAAAGAACTTGACATTTTAGGGTTCGATAAATTTTGGAATTATGCGAAAGATGATACCTACCCATATATGTGGGCGGAAGCAAACAACTATTTTTATCGAGGTAGAAAAGTAGCACAAACAAAAGGCGGTTCATGCTATACAGCACCTGAAATCGTAATTTTAGAAGATCCTGAACCGAATAGAGAACCCCTCAAATTTGTTGATATTCCTGCAATGGTCGAGAAAAATCGTCCATTGCTTGAAAGTTTGGTGCAAACAACAATTAAAAACGCATACAATGCCTATATAGAATATAAAGATAAAGTTGATATTTTTCATGTATCATATAGTGGCGGAAAAGATAGCGAAGTCACATTTGATATTGTACAAAGAGCATTGCCTCATGATGAATTTGTTGTCATATTTGGTGATACAAAAATGGAGTTTCCTGACACATATGAAGTTGTAGAAAAGACAAAAGAATTTTGCCGAAATAATCACATAGAGTTTTATACAGCAAGTGCAGATTTTGATCCAAAGTACTCTTGGAACACATTTGGTGCTCCATCCTCAGCAATGCGTTGGTGTTGTGGAGTTCACAAGACAGCCCCACAGCTTCTGAAAATAAGAGAAATACTTGGCAAAAGTGATATAAGAGAAATGGCTTTTGTCGGTATCCGTAGTAGCGAGAGTTTACGTAGAAGTGGTTATGATTATGTTTCAATTGGAACAAAGCATAGTGGTCAAAGTAGCTGCAATCCTATTCTTGAGTGGAATTCTGCTGAAGTCTATTTGTATATGTATATGCAAAATTTGTATATAAATAATGCATATAAAAAAGGTAGTAGCCGTGCTGGCTGTCTATTTTGCCCTATGGCAGCATTGAGAAGCGATTATTTCAACTATACATTGTATCCCGATAAGGTACAACCTTTCATTGATACAATAAAGAAACTATATGTAGAAGGAACAAACGCCAAATTAGCTGATTCATATGTTGAAAAAAAAGGATGGAAAGCAAGAAAAAATGGTAGGGATTTTATAATTGGTATTGATGATTTTGATGAAGAAACAATAAAAAAGAAACGTGTAATTACATTTAAGCCTAAAGAAGATTCTTGGATTGAATGGATGAAAACTATTGGGTATCTTGAAATTGATAATCATGATGCTATAGTACGTTTCCCTGATAACACCATTATAAAATTTGTAATTGAAATTCATGAAAACAGTTATTTATCTCTGTCGTTTGACGAAGACGAAATAAAATATAATTCAACTAAATTTAGAAGCATAAAGAATGTACTAAAAAAAGGACATTGTTGTGTTTCTTGCAGATATTGCGAAGCCAATTGTCCACATGGAAATATCACTTTTAAAAATGGAACAGTATCGATTTCTGATAACTGTATAAAATGTGGACTTTGTAACAAAATCGACAATGGCTGTCTGGTATATAATTCACTACTTTTACCGAAAGGAAATGGAAAAATGCGAAAAGGAAGTATTGATGAATACGCAACACATCATCCGAATAAAGAATGCATGAATGCATTTATTGAATCAAAGGAAATGTTTTCAATAACGAATAATTGCGGATATAACAAACCTGCGTTTTCTATGTATAACAAGTTTTTGAGAGATGCGGGTTTAATATCAAGTAAATCTATTGAACCATTAGCAAACATCCTCTTTGAAAAAGGTTTCGACGATGAAGCTATATGGGGACTTATATTTGCCAATCTTGCATATGCTCCGCAGATCGGCTGGCTAGTAGATCATATTCAGTTCAATACAGTATATACACAAGTTCAAATTAAAACAACACTTGAAAATTATATAACAACAAAAACAGGACCTCAAAATATTGCAAGGAGTTATGGCAATATTTCAAAGCTCCCTATTTCATCAGTTGGATTTGGAAACATCGCATCTGAAGGCAAAAATGGTTTTGAATTCATTCGTACCCCTTGGCAGAATCCTGATCCAAAAGTAATTCTTTACTCATTGTACAAATTTGCGGAAGCATGTGGTGATTACTATCAGTTCACCCTTAGCAGACTGCTTAATCATGAGATTGACAGTGATGGTGTTAGTCCTACCCAGATTTTTGGACTTGAAAGAGAACAGATGGAACAGTTGCTCAACGGCTTGGCAATTAACTATCCCGATTTTATCAATGTGTCATTTACACACGACTTGGATAACATTACACTTAGAAAGGAAAAAACATCAAAGGACGTATTGTCCCTTTTTTAAGGTGGTTTAATTATGTTCGATAAATATAGAGATTATTTTGATATTGACCCTGAGTACTTTCCTCAGGGCAATAAGGAATTGATAGAGGAAAACCCAGAACTTTGGAAGAAATTTTACCCGCATGAAACATTTGTAAAAATGCTCAAAGATATTATCAGCATTCTTTCCCGTAAGCAGAAGGTATCTTTGTGGGTTGAAGGTGCTTATGGTACCGGTAAATCTCATGCCGTACTCACTATGAAAAAGCTCTTGGAAGTTTCTGAAGAAGAAACAAGAGAATATTTTGATAGGTTCAGCAATATTCTCAGCAATGACCTTTTTAACAGTTTACAGCAAATCAAGAACTCCGGTAAGAAGCTTCTTACAGTTCATCGCTATGGTTCTTCAAATATTAATGGCGATGCTGACCTTTGTTTCCTTATTCAAAAAAGCGTCGCTCAAGCACTTGAGGAAAATAGTCTAAAAGGTGGAGATAATGTACTTCGTAACAAGTGGATTGAGTATTTACAACAGGATTGGGTAAAACATTTCTTCACAGAAGAACGTTTGGAAAGATTCGGCGGAGATGATATTTCCCAAATTATCGAAAACTTGCAGGAATTTGAGGGAGATGCTCTGCAATCACTGATGTCACAGTTAATGGATTTGGCAAAACAGGAACGTTTGCCTGATTTACAGATGACAACCGATAATTTAATTGCATGGATTGAAGAAATCATTAAAATCAATGATCTTAAAGCAATTGCATTCATTTGGGATGAGTTTACTGAGTTCTTTAAAAATAATGCACGTCACCTTACAGGTTTCCAGCAGATTGTAGATCTTAGTTCTCGTATGCCTTTTTATATGATTATCGTAACACATAATGTAACACATATCTTTCCTGAAGGCGACAAAGATTGGAAGAAAATCATGGACAGATTTATCAATCCAATTTGCAACATTGAATTACCTGAAAATATGGCATTTAAGCTTATGGGGCAGGCTATGCAGGAAAGTCGTGATGAAGAGGTGCGTGAAGATTGGCACGATACACGTGATAGTCTTTACGAGAGAACGCATGAATCAAGAGTGCTTGTAAAGAAAAAAGCTAACATTGATGATACCACTCTTAAAAGCATTCTTCCTATCCATCCTTATGCTGCACTCCTATTAAAGTACATTTCTTCTGCATTCGATTCAAATCAAAGAAGCATGTTTGACTTCATTAAGAATGATCGTGGTGATGAAATTCAAGGATTTCAGTATTTTATTGATCACAACGGTCCAGACGATGATAATCCCTATCTTACCGTCGATATGCTTTGGGACTTTTTCTATGAAAAAGGCAAGGAATTTTTGTCACACGATATAAGAACTATTCTTGACTGCTTCCCGTTGTCTAAAAGTAAGAATCTCGATGAAAATGAAGAAAGAGTATTGAAAACGATTCTTCTCTTGCAGGCAATTTCTCAAAGGACTGGAAATACTGTAGATCTTTTTATTCCTGATGAGCGAAATCTTGATAATGCTTTTGACGGTACTGATTTAGAAAATGATGAAGCTAATAAAATTGCAAGAAGTCTTTGCAGAAATGAAGTTATATTTAAGAGACCTCTTCCGGGCGGAAAAGAACAGTACTCTGCAATGATTAATGCCACCAATACAGACGAATTAAAAAATAAGATTGAGGAACAGCGAAAAAAGGATACCACTCGCCTTATTGATGAGGCACGGATCTCAGAGTTCTTTACTTTAAAAGGTGCATTAGGCTTACGTTACCAGCTTCACTTTGTATCGTCGTCAAACTTTAAACTTACAATCAACCGTCTTAATAGTGATCCATCAAAACTTGGAAATAAAATTGTGACTATTGTTGCACTTGCAAAGGACGATCAGGAAGCAATTGCTATAAATAAACAGATTGAAGATGCTATTCAGAGTGGCGATTATTCGTTTGTATTTATTGATGCTTCTCTAAATCCACTTGGAAATGATCTGCTTGATCAATATGCTGAGGCAATGGCAAACTCTGTTATTAATATGAATCAAGATAAAGGCTTAGCAAAGCAATATGAACGAAATGCCGCTGATGCACTGAAGAAATGGTGTAACAAGATTATTGAAGGTGAATTTATAGTATATGACCTCAATGGTTCAGATGAACGAGTAAACAACATCGAACAATTGATGATTTCACTTGAACGCATCAATAGAAAAAAATATCCTAATGGTCTTGAAACAATTGGTTCTGTAAACACAACTATGTGGGCTGCTACAAGTCTAAAGTTAGGTGTAGAATGTGGTGTTAATAAAAATGTATCCGGGACATATCGTTCAAGTAATCCAGAAACTAAACTCGAAAACTATCTTGGCGAAACGTGGCAAGACGAACAGTATTGGATAAACACTCCAAATCATCCTATTTCCAAAATAAAGATTTCTATAACAGACTTTATTGATAAGCAGTTTGAAGCAAACGGACAAGTTTCCATAAAAGAAATCTATAATCAGTTAAAATATGGTAAATGCGGCTTTATGCCATGTAATTTAACAGCATTTGTACTTGGTTTTTTACTGAAAGAATATGTTAATGCTGGAACATACAATTATACTGATGGAACAATTAGTGAAACTCTGTCCGTAGATAAACTCAAAATAATGATCGATGAGATCATAAAAAATGAAAATACACCTATATCAAGGTATAAGGACAAATATATTGGTAAAATGCTGCCTGAAGAAAAGGCGTTTATCGAAGCTTCTGCAAAAATATTCAAACTCCCGCTCCAAAATTGTGCTACTTCTGAAAAAACTCGTGATTTAATTCGTCAAAAGATGAGAGAGTTTTACTTTCCAATTTGGGTGCTGAAGTATAATCTTTCAAACGAAGCAATCAAAGCAAATGAAAATGATATTAAGAAGATTATTGATGGCTTCCTTGGAATCGCTAACTCTGGAAACTTCGGCAAAACAGACAAAGAGTTCGCTCTCGAAACAGGAAAACAGTGTATGTCAAATATCGACGCTGTTGATGATTTGGCATTGCTTATGAATAGCGGCAAAATTATGGCTGGTATGGAAGCTTATCTTCATAGTTATAAAGATGGAGAAATCATCAATTTAGCTAATGAGGTTTCTGATAATGGTCAGTATATAAACTATTTAAAAGAAAAGTTTAGAGTTAATGATGCTAACTGGGTATGGAATATAGATACTGCAAACCAGAAAATTGATGATTTGATTCTTGAATACCGCATTATCATAGCAAGCAATAAAATTCTTCCAAAAAATATTTCATACACTCAAACAATAAAGGAGTGGTGTGACTGCACAAAGAGTATTCGTATCTCATATCAGTATGCTAAAAACTATTGGGAAGAACTATCCGACCTTATGGCTATGCTTTATGAGATAAAACAAAGTGGTAGACTTAGTGATGATAAACGTCAGTTATTTCTTACTCTTATCACAACACATGGCGAGGCTTTTAAAAATTTTCGTAGTAACCAGATAGATGTGTTCAAAAAATCATGCAGCTTCTTACTTTCCAATTTTGAGAATGATGACGAGAAGATTTGTGATGTATTCAAGAGAATTGTAGGCGAATGTTTTACCGCAGATAAAGGAACATATCAGAATGCAGTTGAAAATGCAATTGAGAAATTTAAAAGTGAACAAGGTTCTGAAAAGATGAGGGAACTTTGGCGAGAAAAGACAAAGTCTGAATCTCCAAGGTCATGGTCTAAAGATCATAAAATGCCTATTCTGTGCCTTGTAAATGATATAGAAATGCAAGATGCAAGAACAGTGTTCAATACATTGAATAATAAGAACAACTCATCTACTGCAATTGAAAAAGCAATTCAGTTTATTGAAAGTGCAACGTTTATTCAAACACTTAACGATGAAGCTGTAATTGATGCTGCTTTCCGTTCAACAATTGTAAAGCAATACAGCGTTATGTTTGATGATTTGGATGAAGTACGATCTTATCTCATGGATCATCTTTCAAATGAACCTTTTGATTGGTGGTTTAACATGCCGAAAGTTGACAAAAAACTAAAAGAATTTGCTCAATACAAATATAATAAGTCTGGATGCGACTTGGCTCTTGCAAAGATTGATGAAATGGATGTTGCAGATGTAAAGCAGTATCTCAAGGAACTTATTCGTGATAATATGACCGTTGGAATTGAAATTATCAAGGGAAAATAAGGAGAGGGTGTAAATGAAGCTTGAAGAATGTTTTGAACGCATAGACAAGTATATATCAACAAATGATAGTTACCCTCGCTTTATAAATGTGGACAATATCAATGACATGAATGCTGTTTTCTCCCATTTCAATGTGGGAGAAACACATTTTGTAAAAGCAGAAAAGTTTGCAAAGCAAGACAATTGTATCTCAGAAGCAAAACTTCTAAATTTTTTAGGAAAAGAAAAACAAAACATATTTTTAACAGGATTGACGAGCTTTTATAAGTTATTGGGGCAGGAAAAACTAAAACAAATTCTAAGCAAACTTGCTTCAACAACATATAAAACAAAAATAGTGGTTTTGTGTTATCAATGTACCAATGAATTGAATTTTTCTGATATTCGTTCTGCTGAACGTGTGTATAGGATTGATGGTACACCTGATTCTAAGACTACGCTTATTTTTAGCAAGTCAGTTAATTCTGATGATGTTCCATTTATTGATGGAATTAATAAGATAGCTGAATATATAGAGCATAATAATCCACCATACTTGATTGTTAAAACACAAAAGAAAAAATCTGATTTTCAAAGCTCATTGTTATCAATAGAAGAACAGGGTGATGCCTATCAGCAGTTATGTGAATTGGATTTAGATATTACCAATGTGGATAATAAGATAGGTAGTTCAGAGCAATGGGAGTACGCTCTCAATGAAATAAAGCCATTCAAATCGCTTCGTTCATGCGTAGAAAATAAAATTATAGCTATTAATTCACTTGGTTATGCCTTTCACAATTGGAATCAGTTTGATGATGATAAAAAATGGCTGTATTTCTTAGCTTTAAAATGCTTTGGAGTCCATAATAATCCTTATCTAAATTTGGCGGTAACTCTGTCAAATAAATCGACTGATCTGATTGAAAACATATTTAAAGGGCTATTAGAAATTCCGCATACCGATGAAAATTTTTGGGAATATTATAAAGCCAGAAAAGAACTTATCAAATCTCTTGGCGAACTACCTGCAAAATACGTTTCGGACTATTGCCAGTGGACTATTTCAAAGGGGAAATATGCAATTTATTATTTAACTGACAATAGTGAAACAGAAATCCAACTGCTATTCAAATTATTTAATGATTTGAAAAACGATCTAAAAAAAGAAGAGGTTCTTGCAGTTCTTAAAGAAATTTACCCTGCTCTTTACAGCTATTTATATCCTTACGACTATAAAAATGAGTTGCTTAATTACTATTTTAACGAATATAAATATCAAAAGGTAATGAATTATATCTCACCTGAATTCATGAAAATAGTAGAGGAACAGGCTGCTAAGAGAGAGTATAACGCTATTCTTCCTGCAAGAAGTGAAAAAACAGAAGGAATTGCTGACGAGAAAACCTGTGTTTACTTTGTAGATGCAATGGGTGCAGAATACTTATCATATCTCCTGGCAGAGTATAAAGCAAATGACCTATTAGCAAATATCACTCTTTGTCACTGTGAAGTACCATCATTGACTTGCGAAAACAAAGACTTTATAAATGTTTTTGAATTGGCAGGTGCTAAATTTGCAAATGGGAAAAATGAAGATCTTAACAACTACAGTGGTTATAAAAAGCTTGATGACCTGAAACATCATGGTGAGGAATCTTTTGCAGAGTATCGTGATCAGAAGCTTCCCACATATTTAGCAAAAGAGTTATCTTTATTATCAGAACTGATTAGTGAAATTGCAAAAATACTTCAGCAAGGATACTATGAAAAAGTTATTATGATTTCTGATCATGGTGCAAGCCGGCTCGCTGTGATAAATAATCAAGAACTTTCTTATGAAATGGCTGAAAGTGGTAAGCATTCTGGAAGATGCTGTCCAAAATCAGAAACTGATACTCAACCTGAATGTGCTACTGAAAGTGATAATTATTGGGTACTTGCAAATTATGGTCGATTTAAAGGAAGCCGTAAAGGTGATGTTGAAGTGCATGGCGGTGCAACATTAGAAGAGGTTGTTATTCCCATTATTGAAATCACTAAAAAAGAAGAAAATTATGAATTTAAGCTCGCAGATTCAAATATTGAATTCAGTAAACGTAAGAAAAACGCACAAATCAAGCTCTTCTCAAAGAGTAAACTTTCTACAATTACTATTTCAATTCCTAAACTTAACGAGAAATTTGATGCAACGTCAAGTGACGGTCATAACTTCATTATCGATCTTCCGAATCTTAAAATTGCAGGGACATACAAGTTTAGCATATATTTAAATGATAATCTACTGTCAGATAGCTTATCATTTACTGCTAAAAATACAGATTTCGGCATGAACGATAAGTTCAAACTATAAGGAGGTAGTATAATTGTCTGAAAAGCTGAGAGAAAATTTTGACCAAATGGTCGTATATAAAAATTTGAAAGATATGAGCTTCTTGAAAGGCTTGAAACTACCATCCTTTTTGAGAGATTGGGTTTTAAAAAGATTTGAGGATGAAGATGGCACTTTTGATACAAATGAACTTTTGGAATTTGTTTCTATTTATATGCCAAGTAAAGATAAATGGATGAGCATTAAAACACGTATAATATCTGACTATGAACGTGTAAAGCTACTCACTAAGATTACAATTGATATTAGTGTAAAAACAGGTGAAATTTCTTTTGAACTTCCAGAATTCGGTCTACAATCAAAAGAAACCCTGATAGAACCAAACATATGGGAAAATGTCAAAGACGAGCTCGTCTCTGGAAAAGATATATGGGGAGTTATAGAACTGGGCTATCGACCTCCTGATGATAGTGTCAAGCCAAAGATTCCTGGAAAGATCAAACTTACAGATTTTCAGAGTTTTTGTCCATATGAAACAGATCTGGATTTCTACAAAGATGTACGAACAGAATTTAGCATGAGTGAATGGCTTGATATTTTACTTGGGGCAATTGACTATAATGCTGATGGTTATACAGGTGATAATGCAGAAACTAACAAAAAAACAATGCTTCAACGACTTCTTCCATTCGTGGAAAAAAACCTAAATATTATTGAACTTGCTCCAAAAGGAACAGGTAAATCTTATGTGTTTGGTAACGTAAGTAAGTATGGTTTACTTACTGATGGCGGTAAAGTTACTCGTCCAAAAATGTTTTATGATACTGCAAGAAAACAACCTGGATTTATTGTCGGTCATGATTATGTAGCAATAGATGAGGTGAAACTTGTTCAATTTGGCGATGTAAATGAAATGCGTTCTGTTATGCAAGGTTACATGGAACGTGGAAAATGCGAAGTAAATGGAAACGAAGTTGTTTCTGATGCTGGTGTTGTATTTTTAGGCAATATTGATGCAGAGAATATGGACGAATACACTAATATGCTGACAGAATTGCCATCTCTTTTCCGTGAAAGTGCTTTAGTAGATAGAATGCACGGATTTATAAAAGGATGGGATATTCCCCCTATGCGTCCTGAACTTAAAATATCTGGTTGGGCATTAAATACTGAGTATTTTTGCACGATTTTACACTTATTACGTGATGACATAAGTTATAGAGCAATTATAGACCATATTGTTGAAGTTTCAGCAGGAGCCTATGAACGTCATGTTGAAGCTGTAAAACGCCTTACAACAGCTTATATGAAACTATTGATGCCACATATACGCTCCGCTAGCGATATTCTTGACAATATCGACAACAAGAGAAACTTCAAGGATTATTGTCTACGTCCAGCAATAAAAATGAGAGCTGTAATACAAAAGCAACTTGAAATTATTGATACTAAGGAATATAAAAAGCCAGAGAAGCAGATGCCTAAATTCACACTTCGGGAGGGCATATAATCTTGAAAACAGTTAATTGCGTAAGTTGTGGTATGAAAAATCTTGATAAAAATACTATAGGCATAAATAAAAAAATGCTTGGAGAGAAAATAACCAACTTCTATTGTATGGATTGCCTTGCAAGTTATTTAGATACTACTGTAGATGAATTGCTTGAAAAAATAGAAGAATTTAAAGAAGAAGGCTGTACTCTGTTTGAATAGGAGGATCGATCATGATTTATGCCGATAATGCTGCAACGACAAAACTAAATAGAGAAGCATTTGAAGCAATGGCCCCTTTTTTACTTGATAATTATGCAAACGCTTCTCAACCCTACAGTTTTGCAAGAAAAGTTAAAAAAGCATTAAAAGAATCAAGAAAAATAATCGCTGAATCTATTCATGCAGAACCTGAAGAAATTTTCTTTACATCAGGCGGCACAGAAAGCGATAATTGGGCTATCAAAAACTATTGTCCTCAAACTGATATACGTCATATAATAACCTCCCCTATAGAACACCACGCTATTCTTAATGCTTGTAAATCAACAGCTTACAATTCTCAGATTTCTTTATTAACAGTGGATAGCAAAGGTATTGTGTCGGTTAAATCACTTGAAAAATTCCTCACTGCTCCACAAGAAACTGTATCTTCAAGCAAAAGCACTCTTGTATCGGTTATGCTTGCTAATAATGAAATAGGGACGATTCAGCCAATCAAAGAGCTGTGTAATATTGCCCATAAAAACAGTGCTTACTTCCATACTGATGCTGTGCAGGCAGTTGGACATATTCCAATAGATGTTAAAACACTGGACGTAGACATGCTCTCAGCGTCAGCACATAAATTTAACGGAACTAAGGGTATTGGATTTTTGTATATCAAGAAAAGTTTAGGAATAATACAACCTTTTCATGATGGTGGTATGCAAGAAAGCGGTCTTAGAGCTGGAACAGAAGATGTGGCAAGCATAGTCGCAATGGCTCACGCACTCAAGTCAAACTGTGACAATATGAAGAGAAATATGAACCATTTAAAAATGCTTGAGGATGTTGTTATTTCAATACTTAACAACGAGCACGTTGATTATTTGAGAAATGGTACCAATCAGCTCCCCGGTAATGTTAATCTTTCTTTTAAAGGTGTAGAAGGTGAAATGCTGTTACATCGTCTTGACTTAAAAGGAATTTGTGTTTCAACTGGATCAGCGTGTGATTCACAAAATCAAAAAGCAACTCATGTCATAGAGGCAATTGGCGTTCCGGATGAATACAAATATGGAACAATTCGTTTATCATTCGGTTCAGAAAATACGTTAGATGAAGCAAAAACTATTGCAAATGCAATCATTTCAATCTTAAGAAGTTAAAAGGTAAAGCGTATGGTTTGTTTTTCCATACGCTCTTTTTTCATACTATAACCAAACACGTCTGAATTGCAATCTCCTCAGCCTGCAGCTCAAAGAGATTTTCAAGCTGCCAAACCTTAGCTGTGTCAGCATTTTTCATCGCAAGTACATATTCAGGATCAGTATCACGCATTTTGTTCCAGATTTTCCATTTTTCTTTTTCGCATTCAGTGATACGCTCGTCAATATGAATGTAGATTCTGCCCTTATCTGTTTCTGCCTGCAAACGTTCAGGACAATGTTCCTCTGCCCACTTGATATAGATACAAGCAAGTTTGTTGTTGCTGTAATCGTGATAATCATTGCCACACTGCGTAATCATCATTCTGTCGGTGTCAAGTGCCATTCTCTGATAATCATGTTTGTAAATCATAATCTTAACCTCTTTTCTTCTTTATCAAAAATCCTGCAAGAACAGCGATTCCTGCGAGAATAATTCCGCCAATTCCATAAATCAAACCATTTGAGGACTTTTCCGCACTCATTGGTTTTGTTACTTCTTCTGATACACCAACCGTGGTATCTTCTTCAATTTTCAAATTTTCTCCGACACGGTGAGCAGTCCCGTTTCCATCGTCAGCGATAACTGAATTCTGGTTTTCCTCTGCTGCATCTTCTGTCAAAGTGCTAAATGGCATGAAACTGTCGATCACATTGCCGTTATCATCACTCATCAGCCACTTGCCGTTCTGCAAATTGAAATGATATGTGGTTT
>ERZ773133.795-NODE-795-length-42103-cov-16.662243_pt1 | contig 42103 bp, 25 predicted proteins | sample MGYA00580861_ERZ773133 | MGnify/ENA primary metagenome ERZ773133 (study PRJEB29015, sample SAMEA2737844) | human gut metagenome | biome: human gut; feature: human-associated habitat; material: faeces | place: China | collected 2012 ...
ACAAATTGTTTACCATGCCGAAAACTACCCTTGCAACAGGTAGCCGCATTGTACAGAACCAATACGGAAAATATGTGCGCAAATACCAATGGCAGGGAAATGAAAATGCCATGTCGCAATATCTCGCCGCACTGCTGAAACTCGACTTTGGTCGATATTTCCGCAAAAGTCTTTTCACAGGGAACGGACAGGGCAGCGAACATATGCAAATGTCCCTTTTCGGGAATGTAGCGATGAAACAAGTAGAAAAAGGTAAACGAGCCTACACGGATGGGGTGGAAGCATGGATGAAAGACGGCGCAATGGTACTGTTTGAGGGCCAGGTGGGTACTATCCAATATCGAAAATCAAGTCTTTATCAAGAGGTAGCCATTGATTTTGTGCCGGTGGACGAGGGTAAGGTCAATACAGATAGGGCGAAAGATTATTTTCCTATACGCAAAGCATACTTTGAACTGTCAATCAAAGAAAGGGAAGAACAAAAAGAGGATAACGGATTGCGTAGAGAGCTGAACGCCCGATACGATGCCTTTGTTGCCAAATGGGGCTGTTTCCACGAGAACGACAACAAGGAGTTTATCATGCTTGACAGCCTCGGTGTGGAAGTCTTTACAATAGAAATGCAGCTTGGAAAAGATTTAGTCAAGTCCGACATCATGCGTGAACCTGTGGCGTTCAAGAAGATAGACCCGAACAAACGGCTGACACCGATTGAAGCGTTGGCAAGCAGCTTGAATTTCTACGGCAAGGTTGATATGGACTACCTGATGCAGTCCACGGACAGTGCCGAGGAAGAAATCATCGGCGACCTCAAAGGTGAAATATTTTACAATCCCGCTATCGGGGAGTGGGAGCATAAAGGCAAGTTCCTTTCAGGCAATGTCATAGCCAAATGCAAGGAGATAGGTTCTTACTTGTCCGAACTCACGGACAGGGAAAAAGATTGGACGGAAACTGCTGTAAGGGCTTTGGCGGATGCGACACCCGAAGCGATACCCTACGAGGAACTCGATATTAACATGGGCGAGCGTTGGATTGACACAAAGTTATACGCCGATTTTGCAACTGAACTTTTCAAGGTAGAGACAAGTGTAATGTATTTCGATGTGAACGACACCTACATGGTACGTCTGCAAAGTTACTCTCCGGTGGCTTACAACACCTATTTCGTCCGCAACTATAACGGTGAGGATTTGTTTGTTCATGCCCTGCATGATACTGTACCCGAAATTACGAAAAAGATATACCGCAATGGTGATAAGGTGCGTGTGCCGGACGAGGAAGCCATACAAGAGGCAGCCACCAAGATACAGGAGATTAGAGACCGTTTCAACTGCTGGCTTGACAGGCAGCCGATAGAGGTTCGGGACGAGCTGGTAAGGGTATATAACGAGCGTTTCAACTGCTATGTTAGGCCGCACTATGACGGTTCGGCACAAACCTTTCCGCAGCTCTCTTTCGGGCAATTTCCATACGATAGCCTCTATCCCTCACAGAAAGATGCTATCTGGATGATTAAGCAGAACGGAGGCGGTATCTGTTGGCATGAGGTAGGCACAGGCAAGACGATGATAATGTGTGTTACCGCTTACGAAATGAAACGTCTCGGACTGGTACACAAGCCGCTTATTATCGGACTGAAAGCGAATGTGCACGAAATTGCTGATACGTTCCGCAAGGCATACCCTACGGCCAAAGTTCTCTATCCGGGCAAGGAAGATTTTACCCTTGCCAACAGGCAAGAGGTCTTTTCAAAAATCAAGAACAACAACTGGGACTGCATCATACTGACCCACGACCAGTTCGCCAAGATACCGCAGTCAGAAGAGACCATGATAGATATATTCACGGAAGAGCTTGCCGATGTGGAACGTAACCTTGAATTTTTGGAGCAGTCCACCATGCGTTACCGTAGCGGAAAGATGCAGGAGGGATTAGAAAAGCGCAAACAGAACCTTGGGGCTAAATTACAAGAACTGCGTATGAAAATCAATAATCGGAAAGACGATGCTGTGGACTTCCACACAATGGGAATAGACCATATTTTTGTAGATGAGTGCCATATTTTCAAGAACTTAATGTTTCAGACACGCCATAACCGTGTGGCAGGTATCGGCAACACCAAAGGCTCTCAAAGGGCAATGAACCTCTTGTTCGCCATTCGTGACATCCAACTTCGTACAGGTCGTGACCTTGGGGCTACGTTTCTGTCGGGTACGGTGGTCGTGAACGCCCTTACCGAACTATATGTGATGTTCAAGTATTTGCGTCCGCAGGAGCTTCAACGGCAACGGATTAGCTGTTTCGATGCGTGGGCAGCCATATTCACAAAGAAAACGGCAGATTATGAGTTGAATGTGACAGGCTCGGTGAAGCGCAAAGAGCGTTTCCGTACTTACATCAAAGTACCGGAGCTGGCAATGTTCCTGCGTGAGATTACGGATTACTGTACAGCCGACATGATAAATCTTGACGTGCCTGAGAAGAACGTGCGTTTCCTCTCTTATCCCCCGACAATCGAGCAGGAGGAAATGATAGGACGCTTGATTTCTTTTGCCGGTAGCGGCCAGTGGAAGGACTTGGGACTTGACGTTCCGCAACCCGACAATCTCGATAAGGCAAAAATGCTGGTTGCGACCAATGTAGCCCGAAAAATGGCTCTTGATATGCGCTTGTTGGGTTGCAAGTTCAAGGATGATGCCGATAACAAGGCTTCTATCTGTGCGAGGACAATCTATGACTACTATATACGCTCGAATGACAATCGGGGTACACAGTTCGTGTTCAGCGATCTTGGTACATACAAACCGAACGAATGGAACATATATGCCGACATCAAAGAAAAGTTGGTACAACTCGGTATTCCTGCTGATGAAATACAGTTTATCCAATGCGCCACTACCGAGAGGGCAAGAAAAAAGCTGTTTGAAGAAATGAACAACGGCAAGGTGCGAGTTCTTTTTGGAAGTACGACCATGTTAGGCACAGGTGTGAACGCCCAGCAAAGGGCTGTGGCAGTGCATCACCTTGAAATACCTTGGCGACCTGCTGACATGGAGCAACGAAACGGCAGGGCGGTACGCAAAGGCAACACTGTAAAGCTGTGGGGTGGCAATGTGGTAGATATTGTAATTTACGGCACGGAAAAGACCCTTGACGCCTACAAGTTCAATCTGTTGAGAAACAAGCAGATGTTTATCAATCAAATTAACAACGGCACAATCGCCGTGCGTCGTATTGACGAGGGAGGCATGGATGAGGACAGCGGTATGAACTTCGCCGAGTTCGTGGCTATTCTGTCAGGCAATAACGACTTGCTGAACAAGACGAAGCTCGACAACAAGATTATGCAGCTTGAAAAGGAACAGGCTATTTTCAAGAAAGAACGCATCCGTGCCGAGCGTAAAATAGCTGCCGGTCAGGGAGAAATCGAAAAGGCAAAGCGTACTGAGGCCGATTTCAAGAGGGATTTGGAATACATCAACTCGTATAATGGGGCAAAGGCAACCCTGCTTTTGAACTTGCCGCAAGCCAGTACCGAGGAAGTTGGCCGGGAGTTGCACCGTATCGCCAAGACCTACCGCAACGGAGCGTATGGTACAGTTGGCACGTATGCAGGGCTAAACTTGTTGGTGCATAGCGAGTATAATATGGACGGTACGTTTGACCGCAATACATTCTTTGTAGAGGGTATAAGTGGATTGAAATACCGATGCGGTCTGAGCGGTGCGCTGCCGCTTGGTTTTGTTGAGTCGGCACAATATCCGCATGGAGCATTAAGCAAATTGCCCTCTCTTATCGAGAAGCAACAAAAGGCGGTAGAGCGGATAGAAAGCGAAATTCCCACATTGCAGGACATCATTTGCCGTCAGTGGAGCAAAGCCGATGAACTGTCAAGGCTCAAACAGGAATGTAAGGAACTCCAGCACAGGATTGATGAAAGCCTGAAAGAGGCCGAACAACCGCAGGCTGCCAAACACGAAGCTATTGCCGAAGCTGCTTGACATAATCATAATTCAACCGTTCCCTCTGCATGGTCGCGATGACTGGGCAGAGGGATTTTTTTGCGCTCCGGTCTGCCGACGGCTCTACTCTTTTATGGCATCCTTTCTCCCTTTATAACCTCCCGATTCCCCGCCACCACCCATTCTCATTTATAGCTATTAATATCTTCTGTTTTTAGTCAAATAGAGATAATATTCTTTCATCGCATATCCGTTTTTTGCGATACGCCATTTTTAGCTTCTACATTGGTGGCAATGTATCACTTTTGCCTTCACACCTCCTAATAGCTTCAATCAAGGCATCTTTTAATCTTATGAAGGCAAGTTTATCCACTCCTTTTGATATACTGATTTCATTACCGACCAAATCTTTCAACTTGAGTAAACAAGGAACATCTGCCTTATATCTGTCTCCCACATCTTGTAAATCATAGTCAAAATTATAATGATAAGCAAGAAATTGCGTAAAAGTATTTCTGCTTTTATTGCTTAGTTTGCAGATAGCATCAAAAAGAGCATTGGCATCTTCATATGCAAATATAGCACGAAGTTCGTATGTACAACTTTTATCTGGATAAGGCAATCTGTCTATGATTATAAGTTGTTCTACTGTTCCTTCAGTCAAATTACGCAGTGCTTTTTGCATTTGATCCGGCAACTCATTTATCTTTGATTTCATCTTCTGCAAGAAATAGTCCACAATATCATCCGTTATTGGGGTTTTGGAATCTGTGGTTACATAATTACATCCACTAATAAAAAGCCCTCTTAGCTGATAAAGTTCCTCTAAACAGGTTTGGCTATCAATCATTTCTGCTATTCTTACTTTTATTAAAGAGACATAAGCCTGTATAAAATAAAAAATGCCAATAGCGTGAAAATATGATAGATACGCAATACTATAACCAAGTTGATAAGCATCTTTTATCTCTCTATCCAATATGGATGTTATAGTATCTTGACAAATTCTTTCAAGTTTTTGCTGCTCCATATCGAAAAAGCCGGATAGCATTTCCCAAGGTTTCAATTCTTTTTGCTTATCCCTTATCTCCGTAACAATAAATTCTACAAGTGGAGCACCTGTGATAATATATTGTATAATAGCCGTAACATACTCCGGATTTAAGACATTATAAATTAACTCCTTGTTCAAAGAGTGATATTTTTCCCTTAGATGATGTATCCTTTGCTTATCTTCATTATTATCTTGGAGTAGTGAAATCCGACAATCTCTACTCCAATTACAAATTACCTCTTTGTTCTCACTATTATTATACTCTGCATACACTGCAATAAATGACCCAAGAATATTTTTAAGAAAGATATTATCCTTTTCAACCAGCTCGGGAGGAAGTTTGTTTAAGTGGCTTTTAAAATCATATAAACATTGTCTCAAAACCCGTAAGTTATCGGATTTTGTGCACATAAAACAGGCAATAATGAAATCACGCATTTCTTTCAAATAATCGGATACCGGTACTTCGCCAAGGAAGTATTCGATGGCTTCTTCTATGTCAGGTTGTATTTCAAATTCCCTACCTATGGTCTTTTCCTTAAACTCATCCCATACAGCCTTGGGAAGTTTTTCAAGGTGGTTCTCATCTCCAATTACGACAACATGACAATTACAATGCTCTACAAAATAGTTGATAAAGCCTAACAATTCCTTCATCTCTATCAGGCACCTTTCGATGTCATCGAATATCAGAAACTTTACACCTTTTATACTGTCGTCTTTCACTTGTAGTAACGACAACGAATCCAGTGTTGCGGAAAAGGAACCATCCTCTTTAGAGTCTTCATTAAAATCCATACTTGTCTTGAAGACTACCTTACCGGCTAATTTCAAAACTCCCTTTATGAAACGCCCCGTTTTCGAATAGAAGAAAGGATTTAATTCCCTATCTATAGCTGTCTTGATGTCATTCACGCTATCCATTCCATAGGTCGAAATATAGATGGGCTTTAGCGTAATTTCCTCGTCGGTATCTGCGGTTCCATCAAACCTCTTCTTCCATTCTTTTATAAGATGAGTTTTGCCACATCCCCATTTTCCTTTCAGCATCACGGCATACTGAGGATTAGTATTATCAGCATAGCTGTTTAAAAAATCAAGAATCAAAGTATTCATACCTTTGTTATTAACATAATTCTATTTTAACTCCATTGGAAAACAAAAATGTAGCAATAAGAACATTAAATATTGAAATAGTAAACGACGCTGCAAATCCATTATCACCACATCCACAATGAACAAAGTTAGTGATATTTCTTAATACAATAATATCCAAACAACTAAATTTCATGTTTCTTCTTTGAAAGATCCAATAAAGGCTTGCAGGAATCGTCAGTCTTACCATTGATTGCTTAAATATGCGTCTCCTATCATAATAATACCCGCAGAAAATGTGATGGTGGAATACATTTGGCGTTTCCTGTCAACATTGTAAACCTCTTTGTAATATACGATATACGCATATTTGAACTCCACGACACGAAAGATTGAATTATCCTTAGTGTTGTAATAAATCACCTTGCCGCTTATCGCTTTGAAAGGACTGTTTACCATTGCTTCAAGAATAGTAGTTTCTCTGGTAGATTCAACGGTAATGGTAATACGTCCGCCAATAACATTTGTCACTGGCCTTCCTTTATTATCTGTCTTGCGGTTAAATTCAATATGTGATGAAATCACTTCTATATCCTTCCCTTGCAAGCACACGGTTGCCTTTAATTCTGCCATGCTGATCTTATTATTTATTATAAAACCAAGACATTTCGCCTTGGTTAAAGCAGTCAGACCGCTTTCAAGACAAGAAGGAGGATATCATATTTCGCAAATATAGAATTTTCCTTTGAACATAACAAACAATCAATTAAATTTATTAACCAGCAAAATAGAAGAAACTCTATTTACAGGCTATCCTCCCTTCTAAGTATTATTTATACAAAGTAGAGAAATGCTTGCAAGTTCAAGATGTACCACGAAATTAAGACTTGATGTAATTTTTTCAAGCTGAGAGCCGAGCTATCCGTGTAATAGCTCGGCTTGTTTTTTTTAAAATGAGGGAAAGGTTATTTAGGCAGATGATATTTGTCCTTTATATGCTCGGCCACGTGTTCGACTTCTGGAAACAACGTTGATTTGTCTATGCCGAGGGCTTCAAGCTGCTTCCTAATCTTCCGCTTCTGCGCTTTATTGATGATGTACACTTTGTAGCTGAAGTTGAGTGATGCTGGTTGGCTTTTATTGCCATTGATACCATAAAGGAAAAATGCCCCGGACTGCCGGATTATACGAGGATTGTCAAACATAGGTTTCACGCAAAAGACTCTTTCAATATCCTTTGAGTCAATCACATTTTGGAAATGAGGTTTCTCGTACTTAATTTCATGCAGAAGATAGGCTATGTCTGGTTCATCATTAAAATCTTCACATTCCAAATCCCGAAGGGATTCGATACTGAAATCTATTGGGCGTTTTGCAATATTGGATACAACACTCACCGCATCGCTGTCAAAATATTTAATATCTGACGTTTTAACTTCAAACCGGAATAGTTTGCCGTCAACATCTTCATTTTCACATGCAAAATACAGAGCTACCAAAGGATTTGTAGTGATATCCAAGAGTCGCGTCGGCAAAGAATAATGCTGCATCTTGACCAATTTTTCAAAGGTGGATGTATATCCTTTGAAATCAGCCGGACATTGGGCAATAATATCTTTGAATATTTTATCCTCATTCTTTATTAAAAGCTCTTCCCGATAAATGGAGGGTATCAATCCGAAACTCTTATCTGACTGTCCTCGATAAAAGATATGGTAATCCATATCGTCCTCTAACTCGTTCTCAAGTTTTTCTAATAGTATTTTGATACTACTAATATTGGATGAATCCCTCTCCGGAGTATAATTATATGCCTCGTATGAAATCTCCCACGGATGCATTCCAAAGGTCTTGACTATTTTTTCTGACAATTCACTATATGATGCAAAGCTATCATAAGTATAGCCCAGTTTCTTGCTTCTTAAATACGATGAAGTGTTGGAATCCAAAGGAACATATTTTTCTGGATTAGCGTAGAACAGAACAATGCTGAGCTTTCCCTTTCCGACACTTTTAATGTTCAATGCCGTTTGAAAAAGTCGTTCATCTACTTTCCCTTCTTTTACCTGTCCGAACAATTCCCATAATACATTTATATCATTGTTGCCCCTGATTGTCTTCCATGGGAATAGATGCACTTTCATGGGATGGGTTGTCGGGATGCCTGATACATCTGTTGGTTCTGGACAACTAAAATTTAGCTTATGCCTTAAATCCTGTAAGATTTCGACCCTTTTTTCATCGGAGTGAAACTTGTTGAGATACGCCAAGAATGTGAACGGGTCTATTTCTTGCAGTGTAATCTCTTTACCTTTTTCTGTACCATCGCGAAAACCGGTAATACCTATATCTTTTAGCGTAGATATAAGTTCTGGTTGATTATTCTGTTTTCCAAGTATCCAGTCGGATAGTTCTTTATAGAATGGTAGCCATGTGAATTTTTTATCCATTGTTTTAACTTTTATAAATCATATTATAACTACACCTTTATCTTTTAAGGATGATAATATTTTTTCAGAAGGCATATATTTTGTTGAAGAAAATGGAATACTCAAATACTTAAGTTGTTCCAATTCTAATAGGAAATCCCATTGATGGATATGATTACAGTATCCAATCTGTAGTTCTTTGAGTTCCTTTAATTCAACTATAGGATATAAATCATTCAATTTGCTTAGATTCATCAATGACAATTTTTGAAGGCTTTTAATACACGATATATCACAAATATTAGATAATCTGCCTCTATTTATATACAAAGATTTTAGTCCAATTATATTATTTATCTTTGAAAAAATATTTGTATTTACAGAATTAAAAGCTACACTTACTATTTCTTTTACAAATATTAATTCATCTAATATTTTATCATTATACTTGCATCGTATAGCCTTGAGAGAAGGGAAGTTCATTGGGCGAAAAAAAAGTTCCTTTTCTGTAGAAATCAATTCTAAATTATTTAATATAAAATTATCAGGAACCTTGAAATTCCCTTGATTTATAACAAGAACCTTTAATTCTTTTAGTTTGTTGATTTTATAAATTTTAGCTAACAGCTGTGACGAAACTGATAAATATTCAATGTCTTGAATATGCCATATAATTTGTGGAATAACATCTGAATTATTGGGGGGAATAAAAAGACTTCGTATATCCAATGGCAAAGAACATTCATTAGATATGAGACTAATCTTCGTTCCCAAAGATTTTACAATATCATTTTCTTTTATAGAATAATCAATACGAAAAACCTTTTGCAAATATTGCTTTAATATATCACGTTCATCATTAACCTTTTCCATAACTTGTCTTTTTTTGCTTTATTTCATCAGTAGAACCAGTTAATCTTGCATTCAATTTAGTAATTTCATTTACCCTTATAGTAAATTTATGCTCTGCTTCAGCGCGTGAACGATTCTGATTATGAGGACTAACATCCATTATTTGCTGTTCAAAATGCCTTAGTACATGGTTTTGTTCTTTCCTGGTTGTAGCTGTTCCCATATCAACCTCATAAAATGTTATTGTGTATTCTCCAGTTTCTATCATTTGTTTTGCTGTTTGATGATTATTCGATTCTAATCTTTCTCTAATATTTATAGCAGAACCTACGTAACCATCACCATTTGGTAGCTCGATATGGTAAACACCTGAATATGTTGGTGCATTTGGAATAAGCAAATATAACCCGAAATAATCACAACTTATATTGGTGTCACTGACATATCCGTATAAGTTGAGTATTCCGCCAGCCAGTCCAATCGGATCTTGCGAGACATACATGCCCATCTTTGGCGAGTAGTACCTGAACCTGTTGTACGCCAGCCCTGTCTCCCGGTCATAATACTGCCCCTGGAACAGGAACGGTACCATTCCCTTGTTGCCGGTCTCCTCAATGACGTTCCCGTCCATGTCAAGCACCCGGCTCCACACCTCGTTGCCCTCGGCATCGTATGCCTCCGTCGGCGTTCCGAGCTGGTCGGTCAGTATCGAGTAGGACCTGCCTTCCTTGAGCATGGCCACCGGTACGAAGGACTCCTCGTCGAAGAGCCATACCGTCATGTCGCGGCGTTCCGTGTCCGTGTCCCACCTGTCCTCCATGACGGAGTATTCCCTATGCTGCTTCCACTGGTGCAGCGGCACGTTGCCGTTCCACACCCACCGCGTCACCGTCGTGCCGAAGCTCTTGGAGAGCCTGCGCCCGAGCGCGTCGTATGTGAACTCCACCTCCCTCTTGTCAGGCCGCACCACCTTTGCCAGAGAGCCGTCGGCGTTCCACCGGTATCTCCAGCGGTCCTTCTTGCCGTCAAGCCACCTTCCCGTGCCGAGGTAGCGTTCCGTCAGGTTGCCGTCAGCATCGTACTCGCAGTGCCATTCGCCGTCCTGCTCCAGCCGTCCGCCACCAAGGTAGCGGCGCAACTTCATGTCCGGGTCGGGATACAGGTTTCCCGTCTGGTCGCTCTTCCTCCACCGCTCCCTGCCGTCGGGATATTCCGCCCTTTCGAGCTGCCCCGTCGGGGTGTAGGAGTAGCGGGTCTCGCCACGCCTGCTGTCCTCCACGGACAACAGCCTGTCGGTGACGCCCCAGCGGTAGCGGCGCATATGCCGTGTGCGCGAGTCCTTGCGTGTGCGGGCATCCACCAGACGGCCTATGTCATCATAGGCGAACGAGCGGACAATGCCTCCCGGAAGGATGCGCTCCACCTCGAAGCCCAGCGTGTCGTGGCGGTGTGCCGATTCCCACGAACCCGCACCGTCGGCGTCGCTGCCGCCGGTGGCAGTGAACCCCTCAAGCTCCCCGTAGCCGTTGCGGGTGTAGCGCAGCGAGGCCCCCGCCGTGCTGTCGAGCGTGAGTATCCTGCCGGTATGGTCGTAGGTGCGGAGTATGGTGTTGCCGTCGGCCGTCTCCCGGACCGGAAGTCCCAGGGAGTTGTACGCGAACTCCACCGTGCTTTTCCCCCTCGATGCCTGCACCAGCCTGCCGGACAGCCCGTAGGCGTAGGTCTGGTCGGGGTCGCCTGCCGTGGGGTATGAAACGCGCGTCACGCGCGAGCAGGCGTCATAGCCGTATTCCCTTTCCGTTCCCGACGGCAGCGTCTCCCTGACGACGCGTCCGCCCCTGTCACGCAGGTAATGACGGACGGCCCCGTCGAAGCCTTTCTCGGCGGTGACGTTGCCCACAGCGTCGAGGGCGAACTCGTAGCTCTGGAGCCTCTCGTTTGTCACACGGCGCAGGCGTTCCTCCCGGTCATAGCGGAAGTTCACCACGCCCCGGTGGTCGCGGCGCCTTGTCAGCTTCCACATGCCGGAGTAGCCGTACTCCACGTGCTGGACGTTGTCACGGTATTCGGTGAGGTTGTCTATCCCGTCGTAGGACAGGCGTATGTCGTTGCCGTCGAAGTCGAGCACACGCACCACGCGGCCCACAGGGTCGTATTCCCTTTTCTGCACCGCACCCTTGGGGTTGGTGACGCTCACGCACCTGCCCAGCAGGTCGTAGCCGTACAGCGAGGTGTTCCCCCGGCTGTCGGAGGCTTCCGTGAGGTTATGGAAACGGTCATAGGCGAGCCTCGTCACCACGCCGTAGGGGTCTTTCACCGATGCCACCGCACCGTTGCGGTAGGTCATCCTCGTGACGGCACCTTCGGGGTTGGTGCGGCTCACCAGATTGCCGGAGCGGTCATAGCCGAACTCCCACGTGCCGCCGTCCGGCGTGATAACGGATACGGGACGGTTGCGCAGGTTCCCCTTGGCAGGATACACGACGGACACGCTGCCGCCGCACGGGTCGGAGCTGTCGGTGCAGTTCCCCCAGCGGTCATATTTGTACAGGGTACTGTTACCGAGCGGGTCCGTCTGTGCGAGTAGCCGGCGACTGTCGTCGTAACGCCACAGGTGTTCCCCGCCGTTGGCATCGACCTTCTTCCACACAAGGCCGCCGCGGTGGTGGTACACCGTCAGCTCCCCGTGGCTGTCGAGCACCTCGGTCACTCCCTCCCGGAACGTGAGCCTGTGGTCGTATATGCCGCCGTCGCCCCACGTGTGCACGCAGCGCGAACCCACGCCCGTACCGTCGTACTCGAAGTACCACGCAAGGCCGTTGCGCCATGTCTCCTTCACGATGAGCCTTCCGGCATATTCGTATGTCATCACGTCGCCCGCCGCGTTGCGCTGGAGGGTCATGTTGCCGTCGGCGTCGTACTCGTAGGAGGCGAGGGTAATTTCTTTCTCCGGATCTTCCGGATGCGGGCCGCATATTTCAAGGATGCGTCCGCTTCTCGTGTCGTGCTCCACCCTCAGGCGGCGGCCCGCGCTGTCGGTGATGGAGCGCAGCAGGCCCTCTTTCGTGTAGTCGAAGCGGACGCCCAGGCCGTTGCAGTCGGTCACGCTCTCAAGCAGGCGCACGGAATCGTACTCCTTGCGCGTGAAGCGGTAGTAGAGGTCCTCGGCCATGTCCCACACGCAGTAGACGCCGTCCTGTTCCAGACGGGCCTCCTTGCGCTCGGAGAGGATGAACGAGGGTTCCTCCGATGTAGGCAGGGGGAAGGCCACCGGGATGCCGTCACTCATGCGGAGCGTCAGCGTGCCCTCTTCCGTGTCCGCGACGACGCCCATGTCGTAGGCGTGGTGCCACCCGTTGCCCAGAGGACCCCGGTAGTCGCTGCGGCTGTACCACGTGCGCTCCCATGACAGGGGCACCGGGCCGTCGAGCCAGAAGTCCTCCTCGTCGGTGAAGAACGTGCCGCTGGCCACGTCCACCGGGTGGCCCGTGACCGTACAGATGGCCTTGTGGAGCATGTTCTTCAGGGATTTGCTCTTTATATTGTCGTTGACCATGCCGTGCAGCCTGTCCGCCAGCTTCCTGGTCTTTTTCTTGTAGAAACGCCCGAACGCCCCCGTGCACTTGCGGGCGAGTGCCGCCATGGGGTTGAGGGGGACGGGAACCGGGCTGGTGAGTATCTGTCTGGCGGGAGGTATCGGGTTGATGACACCCGTGGGCAGGAACATGCCCGGAACCTTGTGCACGCTCGGTATGCCCACATCGTTGCAGTCAAGGTGCAGGTGCGCGCCGCCGCCCGAGAAGGGCATCCCGTCGGCAAGTACCGTCAGGCTGCCCATGAAGGCGTGGCCGTTGTTCTTGGGTATCGCCGCTGAAGGGACCGCCCAGCCTGCGCCCATGGGGATGTGCGGGATGCTCCGCGTGGGTGTGGATGCGACCGCGCGCGGGATGAAGCCGCCTATCTTGACGGTGGCGCCCAGCATCCCGACGGCCATCGTCAGCACGGTGTGGCCCACCTCGGCGAGCTTCGCGCTGTCGGCGTCGCCCGTCTGTTCCGCTGTCGGTGGCGGGGGGATGAACGAAGAGACCGCCGCCGCGATGAAGTCCTGCGGACGGAGGAGGACCCCGACATAAGGGTGAGGCATGGGCACGACGGGGGACGGGGGTATCGTCACGAGGTGGATGTCCACGCCGATGACAGGGTCGAGCTGCTTGGAGATGGGCAGGCAGGCCATGCCCTTCATGCCCATGGCACCCAGTACGGGGAGCATGGCGGCCTCACTCAGGCCGTCGGCAAGGCCGCCGATGGCGGCTGCCGCCTTGACGCCCGTGTCGAGGGCATTGACGGACGGTGACACACCGGCCTCGGAGTTCGCCTTGACGCCTTCCGAGATGCCCTTCACCTGCGCGCCTACGCCGGTCTTTAGGTTAGCACTCACGCTGTCGAAATAGCCTGTGTCCGCCATTGCTTTGTCGCTAATTATAATTATATTATAGGTAATGTCTTTTCATATGGAATCTTTATTTTTCCATTATCATCAAAAAGTGACGATAACCTTTTTATTTCTGATGAAAGCATATCTTCAAAATTTTTCCAACAATATAAGGACGCTGAGTCATTTTTTTTGCAATAATGAACCTCACCAGTCTGTTTATCTATATACAATTTTGAGCCATCATAATCATAGCCTCCTATGAAGAAGAATGTATCTTTACTATTCTTAGGGCGTTCATATATATTCAGTAGGCTTAATGAAAATGGCTGTGGGGTAGCTCCTATTTGTCTATTAATTTTACCTACAAATCCATATAGGCAAAAACAGGTTATAAACAGGTTCAGCCCATTTGAAAAATCCATTAAAAATGAAGAATATTCATTAGGAATAGCATAGCCTATTGAAGACTCCAAGGCATTTAATTCCTCTGTTGAAATGGGATTGAATACTGTAATTAAGTACGCCTGGGGTGCAACCTCTGGAACATGACCATATTTAGTTGTTCCATTGCTGTACCTTTTTACCCCTAAATTTTCATAGGGAAGTATATATTCCTTTTTAAGTTCATTAATTTTTTTCATTTTATATTCTATTTACAAGTTCTCCTGATGTAGGGTTATGGAAATCCCCATTATGCTCCATAAGATGTTCTTCTTTCGTTTTAAATACTATGTTATTGGGATCCGAAGCCAATTCTGGATGCGAGGAAACGCTATTAATATGGTGTCCTTCATAGCCCGAAACTTTACCAGTCTCTAAAAGTTCTTTTATTTCCGTTGGTGACCATTGTCTCGTACCGTATCCCTCAGTTCGTACCATAGCTTGTTCTTGTCTCCACGCTTCTTTAACACCTTTACGTCTATTCAGTTCAATTTCCGCAATTTTGTTGGCTTTAGATTTTCTTCCAGGTTTCTTCCCAAATCTGCCATTTTTCCTTCGATATGTTTTTAGACCTAAAGGATCTATAAGCCAACAAGTATCCTTAACATATCCGTACAGATTTAATATTCCACTGGCCAGCCCAATTGGATCTTGCGAGATATACATGCCCATCTGCGGCGAGTAGTACCTGAACCTGTTGTATGCCAGCCCGGTCTCCCGGTCATAATACTGCCCCTGGAACAGGAACGGTACCATCCCCTTGTTGCCCGTCTCCCCGATGACGTTCCCGTCCATGTCGAGCACCCGGCTCCACACCTCGTTGCCCTCGGTATCGTATGCCTCCGTTGGTGTTCCGAGCTGGTCGGTCAGTATCGAGTAGGACCTGCCTTCCTTGAGCATGGCCACCGGTACGAAGGACTCCTCGTCGAAGAGCCATACCGTCATGTCGCGGCGTTCCGTGTCCGTGTCCCACCTGTCCTCCATGACGGAGTATTCCCTATGCTGCTTCCACTGGTGCAGCGGCACGTTGCCGTTCCACACCCACCGCGTCACCGTCGTGCCGAAGCTCTTGGAGAGCCTGCGCCCGAGCGCGTCGTATGTGAACTCCACCTCCCTCTTGTCAGGCCGCACCACCTTTGCCAGAGAGCCGTCGGCGTTCCACCGGTATCTCCAGCGGTCCTTCTTGCCGTCAAGCCACCTTCCCGTGCCGAGGTAGCGTTCCGTCAGGTTGCCGTCAGCATCGTACTCGCAGTGCCATTCGCCGTCCTGCTCCAGCCGTCCGCCACCAAGGTAGCGGCGCAACTTCATGTCCGGGTCGGGATACAGGTTTCCCGTCTGGTCGCTCTTCCTCCACCGCTCCCTGCCGTCGGGATATTCCGCCCTTTCGAGCTGCCCCGTCGGGGTGTAGGAGTAGCGGGTCTCGCCACGCCTGCTGTCCTCCACGGACAACAGCCTGTCGGTGACGCCCCAGCGGTAGCGGCGCATATGCCGTGTGCGCGAGTCCTTGCGTGTGCGGGCATCCACCAGACGGCCTATGTCATCATAGGCGAACGAGCGGACAATGCCTCCCGGAAGGATGCGCTCCACCTCGAAGCCCAGCGTGTCGTGGCGGTGTGCCGATTCCCACGAACCCGCACCGTCGGCGTCGCTGCCGCCGGTGGCAGTGAACCCCTCAAGCTCCCCGTAGCCGTTGCGGGTGTAGCGCAGCGAGGCCCCCGCCGTGCTGTCGAGCGTGAGTATCCTGCCGGTATGGTCGTAGGTGCGGAGTATGGTGTTGCCGTCGGCCGTCTCCCGGACCGGAAGTCCCAGGGAGTTGTACGCGAACTCCACCGTGCTTTTCCCCCTCGATGCCTGCACCAGCCTGCCGGACAGCCCGTAGGCGTAGGTCTGGTCGGGGTCGCCTGCCGTGGGGTATGAAACGCGCGTCACGCGCGAGCAGGCGTCATAGCCGTATTCCCTTTCCGTTCCCGACGGCAGCGTCTCCCTGACGACGCGTCCGCCCCTGTCACGCAGGTAATGACGGACGGCCCCGTCGAAGCCTTTCTCGGCGGTGACGTTGCCCACAGCGTCGAGGGCGAACTCGTAGCTCTGGAGCCTCTCGTTTGTCACACGGCGCAGGCGTTCCTCCCGGTCATAGCGGAAGTTCACCACGCCCCGGTGGTCGCGGCGCCTTGTCAGCTTCCACATGCCGGAGTAGCCGTACTCCACGTGCTGGACGTTGTCACGGTATTCGGTGAGGTTGTCTATCCCGTCGTAGGACAGGCGTATGTCGTTGCCGTCGAAGTCGAGCACACGCACCACGCGGCCCACAGGGTCGTATTCCCTTTTCTGCACCGCACCCTTGGGGTTGGTGACGCTCACGCACCTGCCCAGCAGGTCGTAGCCGTACAGCGAGGTGTTCCCCCGGCTGTCGGAGGCTTCCGTGAGGTTATGGAAACGGTCATAGGCGAGCCTCGTCACCACGCCGTAGGGGTCTTTCACCGATGCCACCGCACCGTTGCGGTAGGTCATCCTCGTGACGGCACCTTCGGGGTTGGTGCGGCTCACCAGATTGCCGGAGCGGTCATAGCCGAACTCCCACGTGCCGCCGTCCGGCGTGATAACGGATACGGGACGGTTGCGCAGGTTCCCCTTGGCAGGATACACGACGGACACGCTGCCGCCGCACGGGTCGGAGCTGTCGGTGCAGTTCCCCCAGCGGTCATATTTGTACAGGGTACTGTTACCGAGCGGGTCCGTCTGTGCGAGTAGCCGGCGACTGTCGTCGTAACGCCACAGGTGTTCCCCGCCGTTGGCATCGACCTTCTTCCACACAAGGCCGCCGCGGTGGTGGTACACCGTCAGCTCCCCGTGGCTGTCGAGCACCTCGGTCACTCCCTCCCGGAACGTGAGCCTGTGGTCGTATATGCCGCCGTCGCCCCACGTGTGCACGCAGCGCGAACCCACGCCCGTACCGTCGTACTCGAAGTACCACGCAAGGCCGTTGCGCCATGTCTCCTTCACGATGAGCCTTCCGGCATATTCGTATGTCATCACGTCGCCCGCCGCGTTGCGCTGGAGGGTCATGTTGCCGTCGGCGTCGTACTCGTAGGAGGCGAGGGTAATTTCTTTCTCCGGATCTTCCGGATGCGGGCCGCATATTTCAAGGATGCGTCCGCTTCTCGTGTCGTGCTCCACCCTCAGGCGGCGGCCCGCGCTGTCGGTGATGGAGCGCAGCAGGCCCTCTTTCGTGTAGTCGAAGCGGACGCCCAGGCCGTTGCAGTCGGTCACGCTCTCAAGCAGGCGCACGGAATCGTACTCCTTGCGCGTGAAGCGGTAGTAGAGGTCCTCGGCCATGTCCCACACGCAGTAGACGCCGTCCTGTTCCAGACGGGCCTCCTTGCGCTCGGAGAGGATGAACGAGGGTTCCTCCGATGTAGGCAGGGGGAAGGCCACCGGGATGCCGTCACTCATGCGGAGCGTCAGCGTGCCCTCTTCCGTGTCCGCGACGACGCCCATGTCGTAGGCGTGGTGCCACCCGTTGCCCAGAGGACCCCGGTAGTCGCTGCGGCTGTACCACGTGCGCTCCCATGACAGGGGCACCGGGCCGTCGAGCCAGAAGTCCTCCTCGTCGGTGAAGAACGTGCCGCTGGCCACGTCCACCGGGTGGCCCGTGACCGTACAGATGGCCTTGTGGAGCATGTTCTTCAGGGATTTGCTCTTTATATTGTCGTTGACCATGCCGTGCAGCCTGTCCGCCAGCTTCCTGGTCTTTTTCTTGTAGAAACGCCCGAACGCCCCCGTGCACTTGCGGGCGAGTGCCGCCATGGGGTTGAGGGGGACGGGAACCGGGCTGGTGAGTATCTGTCTGGCGGGAGGTATCGGGTTGATGACACCCGTGGGCAGGAACATGCCCGGAACCTTGTGCACGCTCGGTATGCCCACATCGTTGCAGTCAAGGTGCAGGTGCGCGCCGCCGCCCGAGAAGGGCATCCCGTCGGCAAGTACCGTCAGGCTGCCCATGAAGGCGTGGCCGTTGTTCTTGGGTATCGCCGCTGAAGGGACCGCCCAGCCTGCGCCCATGGGGATGTGCGGGATGCTCCGCGTGGGTGTGGATGCGACCGCGCGCGGGATGAAGCCGCCTATCTTGACGGTGGCGCCCAGCATCCCGACGGCCATCGTCAGCACGGTGTGGCCCACCTCGGCGAGCTTCGCGCTGTCGGCGTCGCCCGTCTGTTCCGCTGTCGGTGGCGGGGGGATGAACGAAGAGACCGCCGCCGCGATGAAGTCCTGCGGACGGAGGAGGACCCCGACATAAGGGTGAGGCATGGGCACGACGGGGGACGGGGGTATCGTCACGAGGTGGATGTCCACGCCGATGACAGGGTCGAGCTGCTTGGAGATGGGCAGGCAGGCCATGCCCTTCATGCCCATGGCACCCAGTACGGGGAGCATGGCGGCCTCACTCAGGCCGTCGGCAAGGCCGCCGATGGCGGCTGCCGCCTTGACGCCCGTGTCGAGGGCATTGACGGACGGTGACACACCGGCCTCGGAGTTCGCCTTGACGCCTTCCGAGATACCCTTCACCTGCGCGCCTACGCCGGTCTTTAGGTTTGCACTTACGCTGTCGAAATAGCCTGTGTCCGCCATAACTGTCAGTTTTTATCGTTATTTAACTCGAAAATACAAATAGGCAGATGCAGCAATGGCAATCACAATAATTACACCGAGCCAAAATCGGAATCCGGTTGGACCCAATAAGTCAAGAAAGAAATTTCCTCCCCAACTTCCGGGTCTGGCGTATGTCCATTTCCAGTCGAATATCAGTCCGACAAGCCAAACCAATAGCAGAAAGATTACTACTAAGTACCCCACTTTAGGGTTCGCATAGGCATATTCGGTTGCATTAGTGAACAGCCTTTCAAGATTTCGCAATATGTTGTTCAGCCATTCCATTGTATTTTCCTAAATTTCTTTTATACTCATACAAATAATTCTCCCAGTTATCTCCTAACACTTTGGTCAGAACTTCATTTATTTCATCGTCACTGACCAGCTTGGAGCGTGCCGAACTGTTTAACAGGCTTAATAACAGGAGAGGATAAGAGGAGTTCTTTATCAGGTCTATGGAAAGTTTGTCTGAAAGTCTGAAACCTTCCACATAACATTCCGCAGCTAACGATTTCTCATAATTATTTTCCCGGCACCAACCACACAGCCTCAATGCTTCACTTTGCATTAGGTAATCGTTGCATCTGGAGTATGCTTCAGCACCGCGATAGTACGTCTCTGCCGCTTCTTTCCAAAGCGACTCTCGTACATAGATGGAGGCTTTCCCCAATAAGGTGTTTCCGAGCAATCGGCAAGCTAAAGAGGGATCTAATTTTTCTTCCCCGATTTCAGCGGCTTCTACGGCTTTGTCGGCAAAGTACATGGCCGTCTTGTAGTCCTTACGGGAAATCTGGTCTGTATATAGAATTGTATATACGGTTACAAATTGACTGATCCAGTTAATGTCTTTCTTCACATTTTCGAGAGCGATATCGAGGCATTTCTTCGCAAATTCCTCTGTTTGCGCTGCATTCCCTTTTTTCACACTGTTCATCAGTTTGATTAATGCCAGCCTGAAATTCGAGGCTGCCGGGTCGCTCTTATCTTCATTCGCCGCTTGTTCCGCGAGTTGCTCCATTGCACCGTCTAAATCTATTGGTGGATAAATAGACACCGCGTCATTGGAGTGTTTGGCCATTAGTTTGCCAAACTGTTCATAGTCTTTTATGTCGGATATCCCCCATACCATTTGCTTGTGGAATGGCAGAGCAAGAGCTTTTTCAAACCATTCACGACATCCGTCATAGTCGTATGTGTTCTTTAGGTTAAAGACAAAACTGCATTTCATATCAGTCCCTTTTACAAGGGATTCTGTCAGCTTGTTGAAGTTGGCAACTGCGACGGAGGCATCGTTTTCCGCTTCTTCCGACTTATAATCAGCTATCCAATCAACACGTTCAAAGACAATATCTTCGGGTTTCTTTGAGTTATTCCAGTATTCTACTTGTTGTGCAATATACCCTACAACATCTTTTGAGAAATCGGTTCTGGAACTGAACGGAAGTTCTATGAGGAACACCATATCTTCCTCTTCGCTATCAAGGGCAAGCATATAGTCATAGAAAGCATCAAGCATACTTTCGTCTCCCGGATTGATGACGATACGGATCAACTTGACCGGTTTCCTGACTGCATCTTCCCATTGGTAGAGCATCTTGTCTGCTATTTGTTGTATGGCGTTGCTCATATGCTGTTAATTCAATTTGACAATAGTTCCGGCTACGGCTGTGGTTCCGGAAGAATCTATCGTAGCCTTTGTTGTACCGCTGACCGTGGCACTGCTGCTGCCGGTTGCTGTAAAATCAGTACTGGAGATACTATAATTGCTGCTTGCTGTACAATCAATATTTTCTGCCGATTGCGCAATATTGGCACCCGCGGACTCTGTTATGTCCTTTTCCGCATTAGATGATATATTGCCTTCGCTATCAATCATTATTTTGTTTTCTCCAACACATAAGGTGATGCTTTTAGAGGCAGATATTGTGATATTTCCTTCTCCGTCTGCCGTATAGCTGTTGCCTTCCTTGTCTTTCATCATAACGCTTCCTTTTTCATCATCAAGCGTTATGGTACAACCGCTGCGGGTAGTCAGGCTTTTTGTTTTGTTTGAACTGCCGCCACCGGTGCCTGACTTTCCATGGAATAAGCTGCCAAGTACAAACGGACGGTTCGGGTCATCATATCTGAATGCCACCATGACTTGGTCTCCCTTTTCGGGTATGAATACAAATCCTCTGTTTGTGGCCACATTGTCGCTTGTACCTGCGTCAGGAGTGAGCACCCGTATCCACGAGGTTTGCATCGGGCCGGTCTGCCAGTTCATCTTGACTTGGACGCGGCCTAACTTTTTCGGGTCCTCGTTGCTGACAACCACGGCCTGCTGTGTATGAGCGACAGGCAGAGGTACATCCGGGCATGGAAGGGTGGGAATAGAAGACGGAAGTGCGGTGAAATAGTTCTGGTAGCTGTCACCCATACCGGCTACGTGGGTTATTTCCGTAATGATATAGGTGCCGATGCTATTTTTTACGTGGATACCTATTCCTGTATGGATAGCGGTATGAACATCTATGATACTGCCCACCGTGAGGATGCGGCAATCGCTTTCTCCGGTGATGAAACTGGATGCGGCGCTGTCGCTTTGCTGCTTGCGTTGGAAATAGGCGTCAAGTTCACCCTTATTGGTTATGCGCGATTCCGCCCGTTGGACAGCGGGAGCGGTAAACAAAGCCAATGACGAGTCAAAGGCCGCTTGTCCCAATGTGTTTTGTCCGGCTGCGGTATCGGGGGATTGACTGTTATAGGTCTGGTCGTTCACCGAATGGTAAGAACTTCCCTTTATTGGTCGGGCAAGTACCTGCGAGCAGACATCGAGCACGGATAGTTCCTCGCCGTATGTCAGCTTGGTCGTCGAGCCGGCCTGTGGCTTCCCGAATACAAGGTTCTGTCCGTCGTAGTAGAGCCATTCCTGATATTGGCGGGCAAGCCGTTGTATGAATCTGAAATTGGTTTCCTCGTACTGGCATTCGTATTCCAGCTTCGATTTCGTTTCCGGATTGACAAGAGCTTGCACTCCCGCCTTGTCTGTAAGTTCCTTAACGATGTCAGACAAGGATTTGTTGCACCATGAGGCACAAGTGTGGTCTGACTCCAATAGGAATGTTGACGAATATCCCGTCACTTTTATATTTCCGTGTGTTCCACCGGAACGATGAAGTCCCACCATGGTGGCCACGCCGACAAAAATAGTGCCGCCGAAGTCCATGATTACTTTTTTCCCAACCCAGTCTTTTGACGCCTCCGGGATTTCCACACCATAGGCTTCTATGGCTTGGATATCCAGCGTTATCTCAAAGTAGTGATGCTCATTGATGCTCTGTTTGAGCATCAACTGCACAAACGACGGCATGGGTATGCCGGCTATTTCCAATGTGACTTTTTTTTGTTCCAGCATGGCGGCATTATATTTGACGGTTTATATCCAAATTGCCAAAGCCGCCCGGCGGAAGTCCGTCGGACGGCCTGACAAATGTTTTGATTTAGGATTTACCTATGTACTCCGATTTATTTCTTCGGCCAACGGTTGTCAAGAGCTGCGCTGCCGACGATGATTTCTTCAGCGGAGAACGTAATGGTGATTGTCATAGGCACATCGTTGTTCGCGTCCAGAGTTTCCGAGTAGTGAACGATGTATGCGTTCTTGAACTGGATCTCCTTCATCTTGGCATCTTCCTCCGTTTTTTTGTAGATAATCTTTCCTTCTACAGGTTTGAAAGGACTGTTCAACATCGCTTCGATGACAGAAGTGTCTTCTGTTGATTCGATGGTTGCTTTTACTCTACCACCCAATACGCTTGAAGAGGGCATACCTTTAGGGTCTGTGTTACGACTAAACTCATAGTTTGAATAAAGGACGTCAAATTCCTTGTTGTTAAGTTCCAATGATGCTCTAAATGCCATAATACTTGGATTTAATGGGTTAAACTTAATTATTTTACTTCGGTTTCTCCGTCCTTGCGCCCTAACCGGTATAGATGCAAAAAAGAGAAAACCTCAAAAACGATTTTTTGAAATTTCCTCTCAGCCTCCAGATGACTCAGTTTTATTGTGGGAAAAAGAGAAGAAAATAAAACATCATCTTTGATGTGAGCAAATATAAGTGTTTATATTCATTTTTCCAAATTTTTTAGCGCGTTTTTTTTGCTGTTATTTTCATTTTAACACGTTTTAAACTAATGTTCGTGTATAAAGCCACTGTCCTATATGATTAGAAACACGCCCCGTTGATGATGTGTCGCTATTAAATTGATTCCCGGTATTGTACAATAACACTTGTAGAAGAAGTTTCATCAGGAATGGACGAAACCGTCGGAAAGAAAACTGCTGCCGGAATGCAGAAAAACGGTATCCACCGCATGAAAGTGGCAGATACCGTTAGCAGATTGACTATGCAGTCTGAATGTTTGCGTATGTCCTAATTCTTACGCCCGTATCGGCAGATGAGCAATGAACTTAATACCAGGAGTGCAAGAGCAATCATCCATGTGTAGATCTTCCGTTCCTTTTCCAAATGTTCGATGTCCGCCGCTTGTTGTTTGGAGCAAGTTGTCAGTATATTAATCTGGGATTGTTGTGCCTTGCAGATATCCATAAGTTCAGAATTAATCCGTTGCTGTGTCTCCAGCGAAGTTTGGATGTTCTTGAAGTTGCGGTTGGTCGTATATGCGTCACGGATATATCCGGGCGTGCTAACCTGTAACGAGGGAACCTGTATGCTGTCCGGAAGGTATGTCAGTTCTGCATTATTGCGCCGTTCCGTTGCGAAGCTGTTGAACAGGAGTATGCCAACAAGTGTGCCGCTGATCAGAAAGGCTATTAATGCTATGATGGCAAACATTGTGTTTGATGATTTTGCGACAGGTTGTTGGTACTCTCGTTCAAGCCATGGATGATGGTTCATCGTGTGAGGCGGAATGGATGTTCCATACTCCACAGTCCGGACTTCGGCATTTTCTTCGGTCTCTTTTTTCTCAAGAGCCTTACGTCTTGATATATCCATAAATTCGCGCTTGGCAATCTGGTATTTATCCGCTTGATAAATTACAAGGTCGTTTTTTACCAGCCAGTCAAGAACGTCCTTGACACTCCGTTCTGATACCTTGAGGTTGCTGATGCTCCAAAATATTTCTGCACAAGATACCCATATTGGCTTCTGGAGGCACTTCTGATATAGGATTTCAAGAATCTCTGCCTGTAGTTGTTCTCTTGTTGGTTCCATTTTATTTACAGTATTAATTGTTTCGGAATAAAATAATATTTCTTGCCGGCGATGAATACAGGTCTGAAAAGGTTGCGTTGATATATGTCTTCCAGTCTCTTCATCTTTGAAATCAGGGCTGTATAGCCACTATTAAAGTCCGTCAGTTCAACCTTTCTTTTCTTTAGTTTCTTCACCTTTGTTGAATTTAAAAGGCTGTCATTGGCCATGACTCCCGTCTTACAATAGAAGATTTGAGCCAAATATGGATTTCTGGGCAATACTTTTCGATAGAAACTTCTGTTTATGCTTTTCTTTTGCCGGTTAAATTGCTTGCGAAGCACTCTTAGCTCCTTTTTCCCTATGTTATCTGAGAACTCCGGGAGCAGTCCCCTGTAGCTTTGCAGCAGTTCCATCACTTCCTTGTCATCGAGTAGATATCCATATTCGTACCCGTCCATTATACTGTCCGCTACGGAGGCCTTTATATAGTAGGTGTCATTCACGCTGTTTCTATCTATATCGTCAAGGCTCATACTGTCAGGATTTTCCGTATGATGGAATATATGCGTCAGTTCGGATGTGGGACGGCTTCTTAGGACACCTATATTTCGCTCATAATCTTTAAGTGAGTGCAACAGTAGGCTGTCCGTTTCGAAAGATTGCCATAATACGGAATCCAAGGCTGTTTCCAAAGCGTTGCTTTCCAGTCTGTTTCTACCTTTAGGGAATAAGATTCCTCCTACCGTAAGGCTGTTGTATGGAGCATCATACAGGTATAAGTTGGCATCCGTAGCTTCTATGTTCTTGAACAGCTCCGTCTTTACCAGTCTGCTGTCTGCGATATAATTGGATATATGGTCTATGTATTTCGTAGAATGGCTGTCCAGAATGGATTTGGCCTGCAATAGGAAGTCCTGATAAGAAGTGCCTGACGCTCTGTCTATCTGGACAAACAGAAGCCTTGCCGGTTGGGTTGCCAGCCACGAGAGTTGTTGCTCGTGCAAGGATAAAGTTTGCTTTGACCCTAAAATGACAAATACATTGTTGCTGAAACGGCTTTCGTCATCATAACGGGAGATTTGTTTGATAGCCCCGCCAAAACCGTAAAACGATGATTGTTCCTCTTGCTCGTTTTTCCGTTTGGAAGAAATGGATTGTTTGATATAGTCGAGCCAGGCTGAAAAGTCCTTGGTTGGGGCCAAATGTCTGTTTTCTCCGTTGGAGGATATGCAAGTTGCTGAGAAAGTGTAGTCATATCCGGGCTTCATTTTCAGCTTTAGGTTCTGTAGTACATTGATATATGGGGATAGATAAGGCAGGTCGGCATCATTGAACAGTACATGTATGTTCACGTTTTTGTTTTCCGCTTCCATCTTTCGGACATCGGAAACCATGATGTCTCCGCCTTTGATATTGATGATTTTATTCCAGTTCTTGTCCCAGACGGACAGAGGATAGTTCAGCCGGATATTCCCATTCGTCATAGGCCCTGCCGGGTTTCCATCCAGGTTGAACAACATCGTACCCTGAATATTCGCATTATGTAATGCCAACGTATCGGGATACATTAGGTTGACAGCACACAACAAAGAATCACGGTATCGTGAATAATCAATATGATACACCTCATTTTGGCCGACTTCTGCAAGAAGGTCAGCGGGAACCCACCCTAAAAAGCGTTTGGTACTGTCTGATAATGCGGGAACATTGGAAATCAATGCGGATTTGCCGCTCTTGTCTAACTTGTATAGGTAAACAACCTCTCCGCTGACAACTACCGCATCCGTTGTTGTTTTCAAAAACGGCTCTCCGTATATTTTCAGGGTATCTCCATTGAAGAATTGATGGATATCGAACAGCTTGTTAATACTGTTTATGCCTATACGGTATCTTATCGGCTGGTTGTTGCGGGGATTGATACGGGCATGGTCGTACATCAGTACATTTTCCGATGGTATCCATCCGGCATAATTGACTTTACGGGGTTCCTTAAAGTGTCTCTTGCTGTTATACAGGAAACCTATTATCGACTTGGGCTTGCCTGTAATGTCTGGGTCAGCCTGAACGAGCTTGTAGGTTCCGTTCTTTTCACCTACTATGTAATAGGGTGTGCCAATCCCGTGTGAAGACCGCTTACGCTGGAAATACGGGTCTTCATAACTTTGATTTCCGGTCCTGTCCGAATAGACAATTCTGTTTGTCTTGCTTTTCTTTGTTTTGACAGGAGCGTCTGTTGATTCCGGATAATTGAATATATCCCTATCCATTATTTGTATTCTGTCGCGGATGGACACTTGGGCAGATACGTTGCACGCAAGAGTAATCATCACGGCCACAGAAAACAGATTTCGTATGAGATTCAGTTGTTTCATTTTTCAATATAACTTTGTGTCACATGGATGGACTTGACGCAATTCAAATCGTCAATTTTCACATCATCAATACTCACACGCTTTTTCCTGTTGCTTTCAAGAAAATGCAGTCCTTGGCAATAGCCGTTGAAGTCATTGTATTTTTCATCATTGATGACGACCACTACCTGGTCTGCATCAATGCAAAAATATTTGTTACGGATATAATTCGTATGTTCGTAATAGACCGACTTTTGTGAGACTTTGGCGTCAGCTATGGCTTGCAGGTGTTTTTTAATATCATTCTGTACCAGTACCAACGAATCTACCGTGACCAGTTCCTCTGCTTTTTCAAAGCGTGGGAGAATGGTTATACGGTGCTTCACCGGATATTTCGTCGTATTGGTTTGTAATGAGATGGTGTATTCTCCCGGAATATCATACGAATACACGACTTGCTGCTCGTATGCGTCCACAGTACCGCTTTCTCCAAATTCCCATAGCCATGTGTCCATACCATAGCCTTCTGCCGAAAAGACCAGTTCTTCACCTTGATAACCCTCTGACACTCCATTTATACGGGGTATGGAATCAATGGCCTCATGCTCCAGCCCTGAGATAACTTTGATATACTTGTTTACGGAGTGTTTTCCGTCTATTTTCAAAGTAATAAGATATTTGCCGGCCTTACGGTAAGTGTATGACACATCCGTATTTCTCATCAGTGTATCACCGTTTCCCATTTCCCAAATGAGCCGCTTGCCTTTAATCGCTGCCGTATCGTTGACTAATAGCTCCAACCGCTCATTGACCTCATAATGAAAATTATCATTGGTGTCATACACATAAAAGTCAATATTGGCAAGGTGCGACTTCGAAGGCAGGAACAAAAACAAAAGGATACCTGCCATGGCAACCAGTCCCAATATGATGATTGTTATAGTTTTCTTATTATCCATTGCGAATGTTTTATAAATTGGCTTTACATTCTTCCAAATCCCGTTCAATCAGTGCATTGTTATGTACCAGACTGTTCAATTCCTCTTTTATGTCGAATTGGCATTTAAGCATTCTGGAGGACAACACGCCGAAAAGGAATTTCGTATTCATATTGTTTTCCTTGTATATATGCTGCAATTGGTAAATCCCATCCTTCACCTCGTCCATCTTTTGTACTTGATGAATGTTGAAGTCCAGAGAGTCAATCTCATTCCAGATGCTCTGCGCTTGCTGCATATGTGTATGCTGGATTTCAAAAATGCGTTCGGAATGGTTGATTTCGTTTATCAACTCCGAACTGTCCTCTGTCGGTACGTTGAGTATATACCGGCAAAGTATGATATAAATTGCGGCTACTGAAAAAATCAGCAGCAGGAGGAAACGGATGTTTCCCCATAGCATTTCGTCTTTTGTCATGGCTTCGTCAGTTTATTCTTGGTTAATTCCTGATATTTGATTCTACACTTTTCAAGTTGCTCCATGTTGCTTTCACGCTTTTTGCTTTCGCGGTCAAGGTCATCCATTGATGATTGGATGACACGGATCTGTTCAAGCATAGCTTTATACACTTCGTACTTGCTTTTATCGGCCTGCATTGCAATGTCATTTTCCATTAATAACCGTTTTTTGGTTATCAATTTTTGCATGTGCTTGTGTTCACTCGAATTTCGCCGCTTGGTCTTCAGATTGTTCAAGTCCCGGAACAATTCTTCTATCTGGAAGTTAAGTTCTGCCTGTTTCTTGAACACATTGTCATATTCGGCCTTCTTGCTTTCAAGAAGGGATATTCCCTTTTGTGCAGTCACAATCGTTACGATACCTCCGGTTGTGGTAACAATCAGTGCGATAGCGAATACCAAAGTAAATCGGAGTTTCGCTTTCAAACGAGCTATTTTGTTTTCTGCTTCCATACTTGCTATGATTTAATCGCTCAACCTATAAACGACCATGATCGTTTCTTTTGAGCCTCTATTGTTTCGTGACTTTCGTCTCCTACTATAATATTCTCACGAACCATTCCGATGTATTCCAGTTCACTCATTTTGTGGAACATATTGCTGAGCAGTGTCACAAATGCCCCTGCCGTCTGCAATGACTGGTTTATATTGGTATGGTCATACATAAGCTTGGTTAGGCTCTCTATCTTCGTGATAAATTCAGAGGGTGTGACATTGGTCCACTCATAGAAATATTGGAGCAATTGTTCTCTTTCCGTTTCGGAAAGACTTTGAAGAGCGGAGTTCAGACCGTTTGCAAGCTCATTCACGGCCTGCACAAGATATATCGGCGGTTGCTCTAAGGCGATTTGTTCGATAAAGAAGATTCTTGAGTTGTAAAAGGCCGAGAAAGCCTTACACAGCTCAAATGTATTATTGGCAAGCGTATCTCTACGCTTGTCAGCAACATTCCTGCTGTAAATGAGTTTCACGTCTTCTTTTATCGACTGTAGGGTACGTGCCAATTGGGAAATGAATGTTTTAATCCCATCGTGGCAAGCGGAATGTTGTACCGGTGGAATATATTGATGATTGATTTTATAGGTATTCCCTTGTCTGCATACCTCTGCCACCAGCAAAAAATTCTGGCTGTAGAAAGATTTGTTGACTTGGTTTTTGGGAACGATATGGAGTTTTATGCTCGGCAAGACATACGGGTGATGCAAAGGCACCTCTTCCGGGTCCGGTTCACCGACAGGTATCAAGTGATACGGATCTACGGATATTAGTACCATATACTCGCTGTCCTCGGCTTGCAGACCGGATTCTGAAATGGTTGCACAGGGTTTCTCATCCCCGTATAAACCGTCGTAATAAACGATGGGCAGACCGCCTTTGGTGATAGCGTTGCAGCTTTTCAGGCGGACACAGAGAGTGGACATGGTATCACCTGAAATCTCTATTTCAAGATTGTCACCTATCCCTTCAAGGACCTCTCCAAGACCATAGTTATAACTGGTCAGACTCCTTCCTGCTTCGCGGTTGAGAGCTTCCGTTTGGCAATATTGGTTTGCAAAGAAATGCTGGCTGGTCAGCTTCAGACCATTGACCCAGTTTACAGGCAAATATGTTAGTGTTTTCATATATTATGATGTTTTTGTTTCTACTTGTACACGCCGGATATATATCGTTTGATTATTCTTAATCTTATTGCCCTCACTCGTCAGAGTGGGGTCAAGTATTCTTATGAACAACGGGAAGTTAAACCATTTTGAGGTATAGAACATCCATCCGATTTGCATATCTTCCTTCTCTGTTTCAATCTTGTTTTGGGGGAAACGCCTGTTTTGGTCTTCGATAACCCAATTGAACCAATTCCCAAGAGATATTTCATTGGGCAGGCGGACAACCAACGAAGCGTATGTCGGGTCTTTTATATTCCGTTTGATTTTGACTTTGACCGTTCGGAAGCCGAAGTTGTCTATGTTGTCCCAATATTTCCGGTCAAAGGTACCATAGCTCAATTCCCATGGGGTATATATCGGGTGCGGGATGTCCAGGAACAGGGTTCTGCTGTACATAATCAGATATGGGATTGCAAACCACAGGATATTTGTTGTGTTCCATAGCGAATAAGGTAGCTTGCTTATCAGTTCAAACAGCAGATAGTAGCACCATCCGCCTAAAGCGCATATTGTGGTTAGAGTGAGAATGACCGCTGTTCGGGAACTGCCAATACCGATTGCTCCGAACAAATCGGAGGTTGACAGTTTGCAGAACAATGCTCCAAGGAGGATATAGGACAATATCGTGAATGTCAAGCCTCCCCAGACGTATTCGTTTTTTAGGAAACCGAACAGGCTGGGTAAAGCGACGGCAATGGAAGCCAGAAGAATGAATATGATTAATTTCTTCAGGCTAAGTTTGCTCTTGATCGTTTTTATTCCGGTCAAGACAAATATCATCACGGCTACAAATAATGGAGCCAATAAATAACGTGCAAAGAAATATAGCAATATCTTCATATTATTAGATTTTTCATAAGTTCATATTATATCCTAATCGGTTTTCTCCGAGTATAAAATCCGTTTCTCCACGTACCAGATAATCAACTTCGATATTTCTTGTTGAAAGGATGAAAAATTCAAGTATCCGGCGGACATTGGATAGATGCGTTTTTACCTCCTCATAGTCATCTGTCGGAGTATCAAGGATGATTGCCGCCGTCAAATCATCGGTTTCGCTTATCATTAGACCATTAAGGCCTAATGTCTGTCCGACACATCCGGAACCGACGGAAAGGTAAACCGTTTCATCAATCTCATGGACTTCCAGTCGCAGTTTCACCTTCAATCCCAAAACGATAAGAAGCAGTTGCTCGATAGCAGGCAGGTTCTCTTTATACCGTTCTGCATTGCAGAGGAATAGGAACAGCTTATATTTCTGATGGGAAGTAATGGATAGTTCGACATTTTCCATTACTTCAATCATCTTGATGAAGTTCTTCTTGGAGTCCGGGTCTGAAAAGAAATTCAGATGGCGGTTATTGATACGGACCTTTTCTTTGAAAAACTCTGTATCAAAGGGTGCAAAGAATTGTATAAGCTCTTTATCCTGTTTTTCATTGGCTCGGATGGCTTCAACTATCTCCTTGTTGCTCATGCCCGGTGTGCTAAGCACCAATGGATGAAATAGTAATTCCGGCAATTGATGGTAGATGCTGTTTCTTGCCAGATTCAGTAATATATATTCTTTGTCGGCATTTGTCGCCGCGATATGCTGTACCGAAACACTTAATACATCTCTGGATTTCACACGACTGTTCATACCATGGCAATTAACCATAGTATGGTCCAACAGCCGCCGGTCAAGAATAAATTGAAGTTCATCATAAAAGATTTCTGCGACAAAATTTATTGCCTGACTTCGTTGGATGCTTTCCAAGGGTTTCTTTTGCGCTAACATTGTTCCCATATCAGTTCACCGTTTCGATAGTTTATGACGATGTTGTCACCCGACTTGATTTGCTCAGAGACAATCAGACGAGATACGGACTTCTTGATATAAGTTCTTATGACTCCTGCTATCGGACGTGCGCCGTATTTGGGAGAATACCCTTTGTTTGCCAGATGTTGCAATGCTTCATCCGACAAATTCAACTGGATGTTTTTCTGTTTCATCAGTTGTTCTTGCAATCTTCCAAAATGGAGGTTGAATATCTGTTTGGCGACATTTTCATCTATTGGCGCAAACGGAACCACCTCGGTGAGACGTCCCAAAAATTCAGGTCGGAAATACTGTGCCATAACCTCGATGAGCTTTCCGGAATCAGGAGTATGTCCGGATTGTATTTGTTCCACAATCCACTGGCTTCCGATATTGGATGTGAAAATGATTATGGAATTTGAAAAATCTCCTTCCCGGCCCAGTTTATCATGTATTTTGCCTTCATCCATCATTTGCAGGAAAACATCATAAACGCTGCTATGGGCTTTCTCAATCTCATCGAATAACACTACCGAATAAGGTTTCTGTCTGATTTGAGTGACCAGTAAACCACCTTCCTCATATCCTACATATCCCGGAGGTGCACCATACAGCAATGCAGCCGAATGTTCTTCCTTGAACTCGGACATGTCAAATCTGATCATGGCTGATTCGTCATCAAACAGTAACTCGGCCAGTGATTTTGTGAGTTCTGTTTTTCCCGTTCCGGTAGGGCCAAGGAAGAAGAATGAACCTATAGGCTTCTTGGGGTCACTCAGTCCGCTGCGTGATTCTATAATGGCATCTGATAAAGTCGTAATAGCCCGGTTCTGTCCTTTGACCCGTTCTTGCAATTTGCTCTCGATGCTCAAAAGTCGGTCCTTCTCGCGGGCTTGTATTTTTCCGATAGGTATATTGGTGCACTCCGCTACAATCGCCTCTATTTCCGAAGAGCGTATCTCTTCAATAGACTGGTCGGATAGTGCCTTTAATTCTTTGATGATGCCCGACAAACGTCCTGCTTTTATCGCGATGTCATCTTCTTTATCCCATACATAGTTGTCTGACAGTTTGGTGGTCAATACGACACTGATTTTGCTGAATACAGAACGGTATAGTAAGTAAAGCGGCCCTTCAGATATTTTTTCGTCGAGACTCTTTATTTCCTCAAAATCCGCTTCCAAATCAGATACACTGGCTCGTGCATTCTTATTGCATAGCCGGACGGCAGCAGCGGTTCTGTCAAGCAGGTCGATGGCGGCAGATGGCAGGCTGCGTTCCTTAAAATATCGTTTGGAGAGTGCGATTGAATCTTTAATACACGCATCTGAAATTCTCAGCTCGTAATAGTTTTCAATCCTTTTTTTATGTAATTGTATGGCACTTTCAAGTGTAGCCGTATCCAGTTCTTCAATCTTTATGATATCAAGACGCCCTTCTATCGGATGCTTTTCGATGTTCTTCCGGTAAGAATCGTTCGTGAGTGTGAGAACAAGATTTGCGGCTCCCTCGCTGATTTGCGCACTTAATATGTTGATAAGTGTGGATGCTTTGCCTGATACGCTGTTCTCCAAAAGGACCTGTAAATCATCAATCACCAGCACAGCTTGTTCCAATTGGTTGAGCTTGTGCATCAGATTGACAACTTTTTGTGCTATCTCCGTTTCAGACGAGGTTGATGCGAGCAGTTTTGCCGTATTGAGTCCGACAATAGATATTTGCTTTAACATCTCGTCTTCATTCTCACAAATATCTTTGACAAAGGCGTTGATGATGGAACTCTTCCCGATACCGGATTCACCGACAATCAGTATGCCCTTGTTCTCTGAGCGTTCGAGGCATTCTAAAATAGTACGGACCTCTTTTTCCCTACCGACGACAAAGCCACCGGCATTGATGGTTTCTTGCTTTTTTAGGTTGTCGGCATAAGGAACGCTTGCTGTTATCTGCATTTCCTCTCCTTGATAAGAATGCAACGGGGTAAGGGCATTGTAGTGGGACAATATGTCATCTTCCGAAACATCCAGCATCTCTATCTGCTGATGCGAATACACGACACCTTCACGCAATATGGCGGTAAACACACAAATGGAGTCTATGGAATCCGCTCCTAATTTAATTTTAGACCGTTCGGATTCATCCAAAACCTTTGACAGTTCTTCATCAGGTTCCACTTCTTCTGTGGAAGTGCCACTGGACCTATACATTTCGCGGTGGGTGTCAAACCATTCCATTATGTAGCCGACATCCTTCTGCATCGAGGATAAAATTTCCTTTAGACCCGTGTTTTCTGCAAACATGGCCATGACAAGATGTGACACGCCGAACGTGTTATGCTTGTCTTGAAGTGCCATTCCTCTTGCTATCTTAAGGGCAGACACCAAACTTGGGCTATAATTGCTATCATTCATACGAATTTGATTTTATAGTTTGAATTACATACAGAGCGTTCAGTCAAATCTTTTTCAAGATAATGGGCCAATTCTTCCAGATTGGGAATTTCATCTTTATCAAATTGTCCAAACTTTATCTTGACCTCTGTCACTCTGATTAATCCTTTTTTGCTGTCAGGAGATATAGTCACGCCATTACCGACTTCGACTGATTCAACATGTTTTCCCAGCTTGTGCAACAAGTAGCTTTTGATGTCTTCTTTAGATATAATCCGTTCCCGGGACAACAGACCATACCTTAAACTATTAATAAGTTCCTGTTCGCTATCATGCGTTGTTCCTCCTTGCATACAAGTGCGCAACATGACGCCTGAAGCGTCATATTTTTCTATGTTGAATTGTTGTATCAGTGTGCGTTCATTGAAACCGTTCGCCAGAGAACCGGAAGTCACCCAATATTTTATCTCGGCATTGGTCGCATCCTTTTGGGGGACACTTAAAACAAAGGCCTTTATTTTGTTATCTCCTTTTAGCGTGGCCTCCAATCCTTTCTCTATATCATTTATCTTGTTGAACAACTCTTTGAGCTGCGTCGAAAGTGCATCCGGATTCATTGAAGCAAAAGCACTCCCGTCTTCTTTCATTAATTGTAACACTTTTGAAATTAATGAGCGGGCGCTGTCCGAATCAAATCGTTCAAGGTCGCCAAAATACAGGCTGAATATACCTGTCGGATTTTCCTCATACTGGTTCAGTCGGTTTACATATTCCCGGCCTTTGTTGTCTTGAAACGAGCGTATGTTCAAGAATTGTGTACGGCTCGGACATTTCAGGGGTATAATTCGTCCGGTGGAACGGAAATTATGCTGTTTGTAAACGATTTGTCTGTTTACAACCGGAAATGTGTTCAAATATACTTCCAGATTTTCAAGACTTTCTTTCGTGAATATTTCCGGAAAGACTATCTTGACCCAAAAGAGATTCTCAGAGTCGTCCGGAACCTCGCAGTCGGCCACATAACCGGGAAACATTTCTCGGTAGGTATGCTTCTCTTTGGAAGCATCTTTTATACTCACATTAAAATATAGGTCACTATAAAAATCGCGGATTTCATCAAAGTAGTGCGCATTACTATATGGATCTTCAACATGAAGGCCTGTTTTTGCATTCAATCGGGTTCCTGTGCAGTCATAGAAGAAAGCCATATTCATAAACGGAAGCAACCCCATATCGGAAGGCTTGATACAAAACATTACAGAGTCCATTTTTTGCAGGACTTCTTTAGACACATCCAGCCCGACCCAGACGCAATAATCCGCTATCCGGTTTTTAGGGCCAAGGAAGCGTGTTGGAGTGCTAAAGCTATCGGTTGAATGCCTTATACTATCGTTGTATGCGATTGCTTTGACTTTTGCATCAACCAGTTTATAGGAAAACAAAGGGGTTATAAAGACTTGAATATCCCCTTTGCCAAATATGTTTTTCTCTGCATAAAAGTGATCTTCGGCATCAAGTTCGCAATATTCCCCATGATTGGGGGTAATAGTCATAAGCGCATGAGCCGGCTTTGGCAGCGACCATTTGTTTCCTATGAGTATTCTGGACAGGCGGTGAAGTATCCGTGAATCGGACTGATCTATTTCTTGATGCAGCTTGTTGGACTCATGGGCAAAAACTTCAAGCAGCAAATCTATCACGGGGTCCATATCGCGTATATCGGATACACCCCAAAACTCCATAGCCTGCTTTAATATTCGTTCCTTTATTGCAATTTGTTTCTTGTCTGACATAGTTCGATTATTGTGATAAAGGGCTTATATATAATGAGGTGTTAAAACTGAATTTCTCGTTGGTTCTATCCATTATTCCGGTCACGGTTATTTGTGCCTTTCTTCGGATATGAGATACTTTATCTATATTTTCTTCTTCTATTTCCAAAAGAGTGACGTTCACATCTACATTCCGTAGTCTCTTTTCATATTTCTCTATCGTTTTTATTAAGGAGTTTTTTACTCCTTCCTCCCAATCGCTGATTTTCACAAGTTGGTTGAACTCAAGGTCCCATATCATGGAACCAAAGTCTTCTCGGCCGATAACTTCCCCATGGTGAGAAAGAATCAGTAGCATGATGTGTTGGGCTATCGATTCCTGATAGGAACACCTTTGCAATTTCTTGGCAACAGCCGATTGCAATTGTAATGGCATTTTCAGGTAAGTCATACTATTCTTTTATTTTATTCTATTTCGCAAATATACTCTTTTCCTTGTTAGATGCCAATAAAATGCTCCTAAAAATTTGACGGTTTCAGAAATAATTCATATATTGCGCACGGTCACAAAACCAAAAGAGAGCTATAAAAAAAGTATGATATTAAAAAGTAAATTCTATGGCAATCTACAATTATGGAATTGGAGGCAACGAAGTAAAAGTCGATGCGAACGAATCCATCGCGGAAATCCCCTCCAACCGAACTTTGATAGTTCAAAAACTGACAGATGAAGCTCCTGCGGCTCCGGAAAGTGTGTATGGTTTGGAAACCATTGAAGATGTGTTCCAACGTTTTGAACCAACAGTTGACTTATGCCACGTGGATGCGGAAGGTAATGAAATCAAGGAAATCATGACATTCACCGGACTTGGAGACTTCGGAGCCAAGAAGATTAAAGAGAAGAGTGATTTCTTGAGTAAACTTGACATTGAGAAAGAGCAGGGTGTCAGAATAACTCGCCAGCTTACTTCCAACCGCGCTTTACAGAAAGCACTTGAAAATCCGGAAGTCAAAAATGCCATTATGGACGTGATTGAATCATCAATCGAGGAGATTCTGGCAAATCAAAAGAAAGTAGAACTTTAATCTTTTACTAAGATGAAGCAGGAAACTCAACAACAGACAGCCAGTACGACAACCTCACAGAAAGTCGTATCACAACAGGCGCAAAAGTCATCTGCATCGGCAATAGACAAACTCAAAGAATTTGGTGGCTTCGCTTTTCTTGAAAATATCATAGATGGGTATTCCAATCTTAATCCGGCACGAAAGGCCCGTCGCAACATCTTCCTCACGGATGAACAGTGGGAAAATGAACGTAAGGCCTTGGTTAATCGCTTAAGCGTATGGCTCAAACTCTTACGTGAGAATGACACTGCCGAACAAATGCGGGACAAGGCCAAAGAAACCGCAGAAAACGCCGAGAACCTTCTTAATCATAACTTGAAGAATGCTCTTGCCAGGACACGGGAACTTGAAAGCGCATATCGCACTATTGCGTTCTTTTACAAGAACACGGAAAGTGATAAGGTGAAGAATGTCACCATTGTCAATGCGACCATGGAGCAGCTTCAGGATTTGGACAATACCATTTTCGCTGACCACATTAGCAACGAACTCAAACAGAATTTTGACCGTCTTGACCTGCGTCGCAACTACTCCTTGCTTGTCGTTCCTGGATATATAGGCTCAAATGCCATTTTGGATAAGTGGTCTAAAATGGCATACGAGAACAAGGTTTTTCTTGTTACAGACTTCCAAGACCTCGAAACTCCGGACGATGTAGTAGATATATTCTTCAATGCCAATCATACGAGTGGAGATGTGTTCAAATCGAATACTATTATGACCTGTAACTGGTTGCTTGGTCGTCAAAGAGAGGAAAGCGTTGGAGAAGAAGAAAATCTTTATATTCCGCCATCTTCTTCACTTGCCGGAAAAATATACAACACCTTAATGTCTCAGGTAGTAGCCGGAAAGAAATTTGGTGGACTTAATGAAGTAGAAAGTGTACGCTTCGACCTTCGCAAGAGCGAGATTTCCGAGCTTGAACGTATGGGTCTTGTGCCGATGGTGAACGAGTACAGCAAGGTTATGGCTTTCTCCGCCAAGACATTATTTAATGGAGATAATCTTGGCTTGCAGACCTACTCCGTAGTTCGTGTATTCGACTATATAACGAAGGTACTGATTGACTTCCTGAACCGTCGGGCATTTGAAAATTGGACTACTCGCACGGAAGCAGATTTACGTGGTCAGGTTGTGAAATTCCTCGATAGTGTAATGGGACCGAACAAACTCATCGAACGCTTCAAGGTTATGAAGATTGAACAAGACCCGAATCAGAAAGACCGTGTGCTTCTTGACATCCACATCACACCGTATTTCCCGGCAAAAAGCTTCGTGATACAGCTTGCCGGTCATAAAGGCGATAATCCGGAGGATGCTATTTGGGAAAGCGAATATCATCAAGAATAGTATTGAATAATTTTAAATTTACAGATGGGCATAACTATGCCCATCTGTAAATCATTTATCAGGGTCATGTGTTGCTGAAATTATATGTCTTATTATTGAAATCTTTACTTATATGAAACTCCGAGATGTGGATATTATTATTTCTGGTACAAAAACTGGGGATACCTATTATGCAAAATCTTATCCATGCAGTGATATGGATAAGAATAGCAAAATAGAGCTCTATGGAGTCCCTGTATATTATGTCTATATCAAAGGTACTGATGATAAAGGTCAAAGTGTAAAATATACATGGAAAGCATTACGCTTCATGCCGTATTATAACCCACCAAATTTTAGTTCTTATAAAACAATTGGATGGGTTAATAGTGGCTTGCATAAGCTCAATAGGCAGCCTGCACCAGAATATAAAAAAGCCTATGAGGTACATAATACATATTCTCAACATAATGGTGCAATAGTTCTAAAAGGAACTTTTTACATTCACGCTGGTCCTGAAGATCTTACTCATATTGGATGGGGAGCAGCAGGGTGCGTTGAAATAATAGGAAGTTTTAGTGAGTTTAAAGATCAAGTAAAAGAATTATCGGGGTCAACTCAAGTTGATGCGGATAGTGCAATTTCTGAATTAGTTTTTTATAAAAAACTTTATATAGAAATTGAATATGCTACTCCACCCAATATTAAAGCGAATTTTTATAAAGAAGTTAGTATAAAAAGGAGATAAGATTTATGTGTAACATAAAATATATACTATGTACTATATTTTGTATGTGTGCATATCTTCATGCTGCTGCAATCTGTAGCGATAGTATATCTGATAAGTTTTCATATAAGGTACTTGAAAATTTCAATTATTGTTGGGATAATAATAATATTGTCTATGAGGATACTAATTCCAAAGATACTGCTTTATTTGTCTCGTCTCATAAATACATAATCTCTCCTATTTTAAACGCTTTTTGTAATAATGTGAACGAACAGACAGAGTTGGCTAAGATCGGATATTGTTGTAAGCATTATCTCATTAAAGTCCCAAATAAATCAAAGAAAAATATACAATATTACTCTATAGAAATCAATATTCTATCTAATATAAAGAGTCATGCCCCCATAACCTCAAAAATAGAAGAATCAAAAAAACAGGACTATGCGATTATTGATATTATATCAGAGGCTCCTGTTATGTGTCTTGTTTTTGTGGAAGCTGATTATTTAGTAGCCGTAACTTATAATATGTTCTATGATTTTGATGATGTATTATCCTTTTCGAAATTCTTTGTAAAAGAACACTTCTCAACAAAATAATAAGATGTCATTACACAGTGAATATAAAACGTAATACATCCTCTTTCAAAGAAAAAATAGAGTTTCATTTTTCGATATATAATGCTTCTTCATTCTTATAATTCTCACATGAATAATCCAACATGAAGTTTTCTTTATATGAAATCATTAGGGTCTCATTTAAATTGACTTCTCTTATCGCAACCGGAAACTATCAGGGATTTAATGTAGATGTGCAGCAAGTTTTCTTCGTGTAGTGAGTGTTCTTTTTTCAAATTGGAGATTTTCCTATAATATAGCAATAAATAAGTAAATTAATACGTCTATTATTGAAATGCAAATTTATTGGTAAACGTAGTTTTTATATTCTGTCTATTGTTTGTAAAGCATAAAAATGTATATTTGCAACAGACCCAATTGCTCTATATCAAAACAAATGAAAAGAGAATGGAATAGCTGTATAAATACTTACAGCCTACCTTGGGATATTATCGTCAATTCAGAAAAGAAGAAGTTTATCGAAAGCTAAAATAAAAATATTTCCTTTTACTGATTTTTGCAGATTTATTTTTATAACATACTATATAATAGTGAAACAGAAAGAAAAGAAAGCTCGAAATAGGAGGACAAATGAACAAATAGACAAGGAGGTAATATCCGAACTTGAAAAGCTTGTAGCTGAATATGGTTTTGGTAATGTCAATTTGAGTGCATTGATGAAAGCTGCAAACATAGAAGCTAATGTGTTTTATAGAAGATACGGCTCAATGGAAAACCTTTACGACAGGCTTGCCAAGCAGTATGATTTCTGGATCAATGATACTATTGACGTTTCCAGCCTGAACATATTGGGACCTAAAAAGTTTTTTGCGGAAACATTCAAGACCCTTTATAGGAACTTGTCTGATAACACTGTAATGCAAAAGTTGTTACTTTATGAAATGTCGGTTATCAATGAAACGACAAAGAGAACAGCAGAAACACGGGATATTATGAATCTAAATTTGATTGCGTTTTATGACAATCTGTTTAAACCGGCGAAAATCAATATTAAAGCTATTATGGCGAATCTGATTGGAGGAATTTATTATCTGATACTTCATAGGAGGTGTGCGAAAACCTGTACAATAGATTTTAGTACTCAAGAAGGGGAAAAGGTCTTTTTCGAATGGATAGATTATCTAACAGATACCATTTTTGACAAACTGGAAGCGTATGAAAGGAATAGAAAAGCAGTTCAAGAAATGTTATCTGACGGCATAAGTGAGTTTAAAATATGTAAATACATGGGCATCAATAAAAATGACTTAAAAATGTTACTTTCAAAATAGCTATAGAAATTCACGAGAACTTTCAAAGGAAAGCTAAAAATTTTATTTATAGTACATATCATATTGATAAGTAGAGAATACCATAAAATATTCGCAAAACTCCATTGCTGCGTAAATCCCTATTCGGATACTTTGTATTAATAGCGGTCATTATCTGTATGGCCGCCGTGTGTATCCATGAACATATAAGTGATTATGGACTTAATAGTCTAATCAGGTCATTGAAGCAAGGGGTATTTGACGTTAGCTATTGTCGGTTACTTTTATAATTTTTTTCTATATCCCTCTGTATAAGGACTGATAGCCTGCTACAAGAAAAATCTGACACGCTTTGTGTAGCGCGTTACATAAAGTGCGTCAAGTTATTTTTCAAAGGGTACACGAACAGACTTGAAATTGCGGATAATGATATAACTATATCACTATTCACAGTTTCAAGGTAGTCTTTGGAGCTTAGTCCTGCATGTCCGTTCTCCTGTTTTATTATTCCCTGCTTTAGCGTTTTCTATTCCTTTTTTATATACTTCTATTTATCGCTTTTCTGCCGCCGTGCAACCTGCCGTGGATTGAATTTTTCCGCAAAGGTAATCGCCAGTCCCAGTCGTGTCAATGCCGGCATTCAGCCGCAAGTGAAGCGCAAAAATCTTCCTCTCCGCTGGTGAGCGTATTTTTCCTCTTCAGCCTTGCCAGATTGTTCCTGTCGCCTTTGGATGCAGAAAAAATCATCCCGGAGGTCGCAAACAGGCCAAACAGAGGGAAATAAAGAATATTTATAAACTAAGGTAACGGTAGGATTAACCACCTGCCACAAAAAGAATTTATTATGTTATACGTTCACACAATTGGTCGCATTGGCAAGGATTGCCAGGTTATTACTGGAGCACACGGTTCATTCATTGCATTTGATATTGCGGTAGATGACTATTCACATGGAAACAGCATCACTACTTGGGTAAGGGTACGGAGTAAGAAAGAGAACCATATTCGACTATCCGAATATCTTACCAAAGGACGGTTACTGCTCATTGAAGGGACACTTTCGGCTTCACTGTGGAAGGATAAGGATGAAAACTGTCAGATTCAACTATCCATTACGGCAGACGCATTGGAGTTCATCAATACCGGAAAGCGTGAGGGTACAACTTCAGAAGCAGAGAGTCCGACAGATGCCGCAAGTAATGTACCTGTACCACCGGTAGCTATGCCGCAAGAGGACAAGGAAGACTTGCCGTTCTGATGATGTGCATATAGTATTGAACAACAATAAATACTAAATGTAGTATTTACTAATTATAGTAAAGTAGGAAGTTAGTGAGTTACCTATTACTGAAAGTAGTATTTACTACATTTAGTTTATTAGTATTTTAGTATAATAGTAAATACTAAAATACTCTTTTTAGTAAAATAGTATATACTAATTATAGTATTTACTAAGAATAGTATTATCT
>ERZ773133.801-NODE-801-length-41924-cov-11.437030_pt1 | contig 41924 bp, 36 predicted proteins | sample MGYA00580861_ERZ773133 | MGnify/ENA primary metagenome ERZ773133 (study PRJEB29015, sample SAMEA2737844) | human gut metagenome | biome: human gut; feature: human-associated habitat; material: faeces | place: China | collected 2012 ...
AGAGCATTAGCCTTCCAAGCTGAGGGTCGCGGGTTTGAGTCCCGTCTTCCGCTCTCCGAGAGATGTCTGAACAGACATCTTTTTTTTATATCCAATATCTACCTTTTCCCTCCCATCATGCCCCGTTTAAGTATCCGAAAACTTAGACATACGCTACGATTCTCCTTAAAAAGGCATGAAAAAAAAGGATGCACCGCACAAACGATGCACCCTTCAAACAATTACTACACCTTCACAGGCTCCATCAAAACAGTTTAGTTGTTTTGCGAAAAAAGACTAGCTTAGTTGTTGTTTTCATTCAGTGTTGCGATACTCACACGATTCCATGCCGGTTCTGAGAACATATCTGTAATACCTTCACCTTTAGCTGTGATGCGGTCGGCAGAGATATTATACTTCTTCATCAACATAGCCTTGACAGATTCAGCACGTGCCTGAGCCAATTTCTGATTGAATTCCAAATTACCGTCCGGAGACGCATATCCTTTAATGACCACTGTGCTGGCCGGATGATTCTTCATGTAGATGCCGATGCGTTCCACATTAGGAATCTGTGAATTCGGGATGACAGAGCTTCCCAGGTTGAATGTCACCATTGATTCCAATGAGCGTACCTGTGTCTGTTCTACCACCATAGCCACTTCCTCAGGCTGGTTGTTCTGACAATTCTGAAGCTGTGTCTGCAACTGCTGGATAACAGCCGCACCTTCGGCCAAAGCCTGGTCACGTACCTGAATTTCTCCGCGCAACTGGTTTACCTTGTCGTTCACCGCCTCTATCGCCAGCGGATCCATCGGTTCAACCAATGTCATGTAGTGTTCACCGTTACTGTTGCCGAAGTGATAAGTCACTCCCGCCAACAATTCAATCTTAGAGCGGTTCACATTCAACGCCTGTGGACGATCTCCATCCAAACGGTAAACGATAGCCGGTTTCAAACTGAGGGTTACAGCCTTTGATTCACCCAAATTAAAGTTCAAGCTGGAACCGAAACGGGTAGTGATATAATTCCGTTCATCGCCCACTGCCTGACTCTGGAAGTTATGTCCATAACCTACACCTGCCACGGCTTCTACTTCGAACAGACGCGGAACACCGTTATAGCCTCCAAACAGGTTATTCAAGTTCATCTTACCGTTGAACGAGATATTCAGGTCATCGAAAGCTGTTTTACTCTTCGTTGTATTAATACCCGTAAGTCCCTGCAACGAGAACCCCAACACCGGAGACACCTGCTTACCAATTTCCAGACCGGTAATACCACGCATACTCTTCCAAAAAGGGGCGTGAGTTGTCGGTGTAATACCACCACCATTCAAGCCAACATACCAGTTGTCGAAGAAATTAGTTCCCATAAGGGCCTGTGCATTTACATGCAGGGATGCAGCCGTCAGGAGCAACCCCAGAAAAAAAACTTTTTTCATACTCAATTATTATTTAAGAATAGTTTAGTCAAGTCACTATATAAAACAATCCGAGTTCTAAAAGGTTTTGGATTCCATCAAAAAAGAAAAGGAGAACCCCGTTTAGACAGAGTTCTCCTTCATTTCCTAATAATATGGTCTGATTATTCAGCCGATTCTACGAAATCGGTTTCACCGGCATTTACCAGAATGTTATACCACTGAATCAGTTTCTTGATATCACTTGTATGTACACGGTCGCGATCGAAGTTAGGCAACACTGCTGCCATAAAATCCACCAGCTCCTGCTGAGAAGCTTTCTTGTAATCCAACGAAGCCACAGCACCGTTCTCTTTCTTTTTCACAGCCTCCAACACCTCAGCCAAGGGAACTTCTTCCGCATCAGTATACATGGCGATATCGCCCAAAGAAATCACCTTATCGCTAGCATACACAGGAACACGTTTCTTTTCAGCCGAAACGGTCTCTACAATCAACATATTTTTAGCCTGTGAAATCAGCTTATACAAACCCGGTTTTCCCGAGATTGCCAAAATTGTCTTCAACATAATATTTTCAGTTACTAAATTTTGAAAATTAACTAATTGCCAACAAAAATACAACTCCGTTATGACATACACAAACTATCAGGCATTTTTTCTTGCCTTGAGTGCTTGAAGCATCTTTTCCAATTGCGGTAACAGCGGACAAATGCCATCGTTCACAATCACATAATCGGCCCGTTCCTCCCGCTCCCGTTCATCCATCTGTGCCTGGATACGGGCTTCGACAGCTGCACGGTCACGTCCGTCACGCTCCATTGTACGCTGAATTCTCAGCTCCAGCGGTGCCGAAACGACACATACATAGTCCGTATGCCTATCGAATCCTGACTCGAAAAGGATGGCGCTCTCCAATCCCACCAGTTCAGTCCCCGCCTGTTCACACCAACGGTCGAAATCCCGAAAAACCACCGGGTGAATCACCGCATTCACCCGATCAGCGTTTTCGCGGCTCGCAAACAAATAAGAAGCCAACAAGTCCTTATTGAGCTTACCGTGCCGGTAAACCTGTTCGCCCAACAAAGCCATCAAACCTTGCCGGATACCCGCATCGGCCACCGTCAACTGTTTGGCACGTGAATCGGAGTCATAAACGGGTACTCCCAAACTCTGAAGCAGATGGGAAACATACGTCTTTCCGCTACCTATACCACCTGTAATCCCTATCCTAATCATGAGCCAACGAATCTTTTGGTAAAACGGTCTGTTCCTCTATCAGGTAATCGATGGTAGCCGGCGAAATACGGATATGGCTGACATGTTCAGGTGTAGCCCGCAAGATGACAGTCGCCTTGTCGCCCGATTCCTTCTGCAGGTCCGGATAAGCAACCCCCACCAAAAAATCATTCGCCGTAATCGACTTAAAATTGGCAAGACCTACCTGAAAAGTAACCTGCACCTTCGAAGGGAAAGTACGGAGAACTTTGCCTTTCGGGAAATCGAACCCTACCACCGGCACTTCAACCGTCTTTTCAGAATACATATCCACGCAAACGGCAACCTCTACCGAGGATGGCACATACTTGATACCCCGTATCGTCTGCAACGGTACATGCTTCACTACCGTATCAGTAATATCCTTCAGGTCGATAGGTTGCGTATAAGCAGTCAGGACATTCTTCAGGACTTCTTCTGGCGCATAGACCGTCACCGAATCCGGCTGACATTTCACATCGGACACGTAATACTGTCTGCCGGTCGTCACTTCCTTATTCACCGCAACAGGCACTTTCATGGCCGTACCGCGCGTATAGATAAAATCCACCGTATCCGGGCGGATGGCCAGGATGCGTGTAGTACCATTCAGCTGAGTAGCAATTTTCTTGGAGAGTTCCGAAGCAGGTATCACCACACGGGTACCTTTGTTTTCATAATCAGCGAAATCAAAGGTTGCCGGGAAGAAAGTTCTTCCCAACATATAGTTGAGCAGAATTGTTCCACGGTCCTCTACCTTCACCCGGATTTCCGACGGGATATCGGAAGTCAGTACAACCTCTTTGGGAACATTCTTCAGACGCAACGGGATCTTGAATTCGGTCTGATAGGTTTCATTCAGTATCTGCAACAGCCAGAAACAGAAAGAAATGAATACGAAAAACAAAAAAAACAGAAACTCCCGGCACTTGTCGCTGAGCAGGAAGTTTCTGATTTTCCGTAGAAGAGGGATATAATATTTCTTAATGTTCTTCACATCGAACAGTCTTTTTAAATCGTTGTTATTTAGCCTGAGATTGGGCCTGGGCCTGAGCATCGGCATAGATAGAGTTCTTATCTACCTTGATCTTTACGCCCGAAGCAATTTCAACAATCACTGTACTATCTTCTATTTCCTTGATTTTTCCATAGATACCACCAGCTGTTACGACAGACTGACCTACTTCCAGTCCTTTACGGAAGTTCTCGATTTCTTTACGCTTTTTGTTCTGAGGACGAATCATAAAGAAGTACATGATAGCAAAGATGGCTACCATCATAATCAGGAAGGAGTAGTCAGCTCCGGCTCCCGCTTGCTGTAACACAATAGTTAACAAATTCATACGTTATCTTGATTATTATTTTAATAGCTGGACAAAGATATTAATTTTTGGTCAGCTTGTTTTCCTTTTTCAATTGATTAACAATTCCATCCAATGTACCGTTGATAAATCCACCGCTTTTCGGTGTACTGTACAGCTTGGCTATCTCTACATATTCGTTCAATGAAACATTGACCGGTATATTCGGGAAGCTCAGGATTTCAGCCAAAGCTATCTGCATGATGATGACATCCATCAGGGCTACGCGGTCCAAATCCCAGTTTCTGGAGTTTTCACTGATCAGATGACGGTAATAATCCGCATTCAGAATAGAACGGCGGAACAGACGACGTGCGAAATCCTGGTCCTCCTCGTCCTTGAATTCCGGAAGAAGTTCCTGATTCTCTCCGTTTGCCGGATCGAAACGCTTGATGGTCTTCAAGACAAAAGTGTCGACAATTTCCTTGTCATCGTTCCAATACAGACTCTGGTCTTCCAAGACTTCATCCAAAGCCGGGTTATTGAAAATAATCTTCTTGTAGATTTTACGCCATACTTCACGGTCTTCTTCATAAGAAGAGGTTTCACTCGCCATATATTCCTTATATATATCGCTCTGCATGATCTGTTCGCACAGATTCTTGATGAAATCGCCTTCGTTCTCCCACGTTTTTTTCTGGGAGTTCGAGAAATCATTCAATTGCTTATTCACTTCCAGCTGGGCAATGAACCGGTTATCAACAAATTTAGTGTTTGGAGACAAATCTTCTTTGGTAGGAACCAGCTTGTGTTTACCTGCATCCAGGCGCTTGTGTGCATAACGTGTAACTTCCACCATCAAGAGCAAGAGATAGTTGTACAAATCGTATGCCTTGGAAAGGCTGAAGAACAACTCCTTTTCTGCAGTATCCAAGTTTTTACCACCGTTCTGATAATAAGCATAGATTATCTGAACTATCTTCAGACGAATGAGAACTCTGTTAATCATACTTTTTTAAATATAACTTTTAGGCTGCAAAAATATATATTTTCATTCAAATACCCTATACTACAACACTTTTTTTTCTTTTTTTTATGGAAAAGCGTTTTTTAAAGCCTCATTTTTTTGTTCATATAAAAAAAATAGTCAATTTTGAAGCGCTATTAAAGAACTCAAGGCTAAGGTTATGGAAAATTTAAAGAAGAAAAACACTACAGAGAACAGCGACAAAGAGATCCTTTTCTCGAAAGCCGTGAAAGCCGGAAAACGCATCTATTACCTGGATGTCAAGAAAAGCCGGAAAGACGAAATGTATGTAGCTATCACAGAGAGTAAAAAGGTAGTTGCCGGAGAAGGAGAAAATCCACAAGTCAGTTTCGAGAAACACAAGATTTTCTTGTACAAAGAAGATTTCGACAAGTTCATACACGGACTACAACAAGTAATCAACTACATAGAAGACAAACAAGGGTTATCCGCAGACGCCCCGACAGACGACGGACATCCCGAACCGCAGGAGTTGAATACCGGAGAAATTAAAATAGACATCGACTTCTAACCCCACCCCAAGCGACAGGACTGCCTGATGGGCCGTCAAGCCTGTGCAGTGCCGACAGGAAGCGCCGGAGCGAAAACCTTTCACCCAAAGGAAGATATGCCTCTGATGGAGAATCGGACCTACCGGACAAGCATTCAATCAGATATTGATTACCCCATGAATAAAAATTCGGCACAAATTTGCACAATTCCCGCAAAAGCCTTACCTTTGCACCGCTTTTTTAAGCTCATCGTGTGATATACCACATCGTGTGATGGCGAATTAAGCACAAGAAAATACTTAATTTAGAGTAACACAAAAAAAATCAAAAACATGAAATCAATCGAAATCAAAGGTTCTTTAAGAACTGAAACTGGTAAGAAAGCTACCCGTGAACTGCGTAACAACGACATCGTACCTTGCGTATTGTATGGTGTACAGAAAGATGAAAACGGAAATCCGGTTGCTACTCACTTCACTGTAACAACAGATGGTCTGCGTAACCTGGTATACACACCGCACATCTATGTAGTAGACTTGAACATCGATGGCAAAATCGTGAACGCTATCATGAAAGATATCCAGTTCCACCCTGTAACAGACAAGATTCTTCACGTAGACTTCTACCAGATTGACGAAGCTAAGCCTATCGTAATGGAAGTTCCTGTTCAGTTGGAAGGTCTGGCTGAAGGTGTGAAAGCCGGTGGTAAATTGGCTCTTCAGATCCGTAAGCTGAAAGTGAAAGCTTTGTACAATGTTATTCCGGAACGTCTGGTTGTCAATGTAACTAACCTGGGTCTGGGTAAGACTATCAAGGTAGGCGAACTGAACTACGAAGGTCTGGAACTGCTGAACGCAAAAGAAGCTGTGGTATGTGCCGTTAAATTGACTCGTGCCGCTCGTGGTGCTCAGGCTGCTGCAGGTAAATAATCTGAATCTAACCTGAGTTTTCAAAATCCTTTCAATGAAATATTTGATAGTAGGACTGGGGAATATCGGCGACGAGTACCGTGAAACCCGTCATAATATAGGATTTATGGTATTGGACGCCCTAGCTAAGGCGTCCAATATTGTTTTTAAGGATGGCCGTTACGGAGCCACCACTACCCTTTCGGTAAAAGGCAGACAGCTCATCCTGCTTAAGCCTTCCACCTACATGAACCTGAGCGGAAATGCAGTCAGATACTGGATGCAGCAGGAAAAGATTCCGTTGGAGAATGTACTGGTAGTCGTGGACGATCTGGCATTGCCGTTCGGAAGCCTCCGTCTGAAAGGGAAAGGCAGTGACGCCGGACACAACGGACTGAAGCACATCGCGGCCACGTTAGGCACTCAGAACTACGCCCGCCTGCGTTTCGGAATCGGCAACGACTTTCCCAAGGGTGCCCAAGTGGATTACGTGCTGGGGAACTTCGATGAAGAAGACCGGAAACAGATGCCCGAACGGCTGGAACTGGCAGGCGAAATCATCAAGAGTTTCTGTCTGGCAGGCCTGAACCTCACCATGAACCAATACAACAACAAATAAGTATGGCTGAAGCTAGAATAGACAAGTGGTTATGGGCTGCACGTATCTTCAAGACTCGTACCATTGCAGCCGAAGCCTGTAAGAAAGGCCGTATCAGCATCAACGGCGCACAGGCTAAACCGGCCCGCATGATCAAGGCGGGCGACACCATCCAGGTACGGAAACCGCCTGTCACCTACTCTTTCAAGGTATTGCAGGCTATCGAAAAGCGTGTGGGAGCCAAACTGGTGCCCGAAGTCATGGAGAACGTGACCACCCCCGACCAATATGAACTGTTGGAAATGAACCGGATCAGCGGTTTCATCGACCGTGCCCGCGGTACCGGACGTCCGACCAAGAAAGACCGGCGTGACCTGGACGATTTCTTCACACCGGAATACCTGGACGATCTGGAATTCGATTTCGACGATGAGGACGAAGATGTCTGAAAATCCAACTACTTTTATTATTTTTGCAACCGACAATCGGAAACATTTAAAATAAGATATACACCATGGAATTAGCAAGTAAGTACAATCCCGCTGACGTGGAGGGAAAATGGTACCAGTATTGGCTGGACAACAAACTTTTCAGTTCTAAACCCGACGGACGTGAACCTTACACCGTCGTCATCCCGCCGCCAAACGTGACCGGAGTTCTCCACATGGGACACATGCTTAACAATACCATCCAAGATATTCTGGTACGCCGTGCCCGCATGATGGGCAAGAACGCCTGCTGGGTACCGGGTACCGACCATGCATCCATCGCTACCGAAGCAAAAGTAGTGAACAAACTGGCACAGCAAGGTATCAAAAAGACAGATCTGACCCGCGAAGAATTCCTGAAACATGCCTGGGCCTGGACAGAAGAACACGGTGGAATCATCCTGAAGCAGCTACGACGCCTGGGAGCATCCTGCGACTGGGACCGTACCGCTTTCACCATGGACGAAAAACGTAGCGCAAGTGTTATTAAGGTATTTGTCGACCTGTATAACAAAGGCCTCATCTATCGTGGTGTACGTATGGTCAACTGGGATCCGAAAGCCCTGACAGCCCTTTCAGACGAAGAGGTTATCTACAAGGAAGAACACAGTAAGCTGTATTACCTGCGCTACTATGTAGCCAACGATGACATGAGCGGCGAAACCGGAGCAGAAGGCGAAGTGGTACACCGTGACGAACAGGGGCGCCGCTATGCCGTAGTAGCAACGACACGTCCGGAAACCATCATGGGCGATACCGCCATGTGTATCAACCCGAACGACCCGAAGAACCATTGGCTGAAAGGCAAACAGGTCATTGTACCGTTGGTAAACCGCGTAATTCCGGTCATCGAAGACGATTATGTTGACATCGAATTCGGTACAGGATGTCTGAAAGTCACTCCGGCCCACGATGTGAACGACTACATGCTGGGTGAAAAATATAACCTGAAGTCTATCGACATCTTCAATGACAATGGTACCTTGAGCGAAGCTGCCGGTATGTATGTAGGTATGGACCGTTTCGATGTACGTACTCAGATTGAAAAAGATCTTGATGCAGCAGGACTGTTGGAAAAGGTAGAGGCCTATACCAATAAGGTAGGTTTCTCTGAACGTACCAATGTTGCCATCGAACCGAAGCTTTCTATGCAGTGGTTCTTGAAAATGAAGCATTTTGCCGACATGGCTTTACCACCGGTCATGGAAGATGCTCTGAAGTTCTACCCGGCCAAATACAAGAATACCTACAAGTATTGGATGGAAAACATCAAGGACTGGTGTATCAGCCGCCAGTTGTGGTGGGGACACCGTATTCCGGCCTACTTCCTGCCGCAAGGTGGTTTCGTAGTAGCCGAAACAGCTGAAAAGGCGCTTGAACTGGCTAAGGAAAAGACCGGAAATCCGGATTTGAAACCGGAAGACCTCCGTCAGGACGATGACTGTCTGGATACCTGGTTCTCTTCTTGGCTGTGGCCGATTTCTCTGTTCGACGGTATCAACAACCCGGGCAACGAAGAAATCAAGTACTACTACCCGACTTCCGACCTGGTAACCGGTCCGGATATCATCTTCTTCTGGGTAGCCCGTATGATTATGGCAGGATACGAATACATGGGTGATATGCCGTTCAAGAATGTCTACTTCACCGGTATCGTACGCGATAAACTGGGACGCAAGATGTCTAAATCGCTCGGTAACTCCCCCGACCCGCTGGAACTGATTGACCGCTTCGGTGCCGACGGTGTACGTATGGGTATGATGTTGTCTGCTCCGGCAGGAAACGACATCCTCTTCGACGATGCATTGTGCGAACAGGGACGTAACTTCAACAACAAGATATGGAATGCTTTCCGTCTGGTAAAAGGTTGGGAAGTAGCCGACATCGAACAGCCGGAATATGCCAAACTGGCTACCGAATGGTTCGAAGCCATGCTGTCTAAGACAGCAGCCGAGGTAAACGACCTCTTCGGTAAATACCGTCTGAGCGAAGCGCTGATGGCAGTATACAAACTGTTCTGGGACGAATTCTCAAGCTGGTACCTGGAAATGGTGAAACCGGCTTACGGCCAACCTATCGACAAGGTGACCTATGAAAAGACCTTGAATTTCTTCGATACCCTGCTGAAACTGCTGCATCCGTTCATGCCGTTCATCACCGAAGAACTGTGGCAGCACATCTACGACCGCAAGGAAGGTGAAAGTATCATGGTTCAGGTACTGCAGGTTTCAGAGACATACAACGAAGATATCATCGCACGTTTCGAAGCCGTGAAAGAAGTAATCGGTGGTATCCGTACCATCCGTCTGCAGAAGAACATCGCTCAGAAAGAAGCCTTGTCACTGGAAGTGGTAGGTGAAAGTCCGGTAGAAGCGTTCAACGCCGTTATTGCCAAGTTGTGTAACCTGTCGGCTATCCAGACCGTTGCAACCAAAGCAGACGGTGCTGCAGCCTTCATGGTAGGTACGACCGAATATGCAGTACCTCTGGGTAACCTCATCAACGTGGAAGAAGAACTGAAGAAACTGGAAGCCGACCTGAAATACCAGGAAGGATTCCTGCAGAGCGTACTGAAGAAACTGAGCAACGAAAAATTCGTCAGCAAGGCTCCGGCCAACGTCATCGAAATGGAACGTAAGAAACAGGCCGATGCCGAAACCAAGATTGCCGCACTGAAAGAAAGTATCGCTGCATTGAAGAAATAACAAAGGAAGAAGACAATTCTTCTGCCCGAAGCTGATATAACAAACGGATTATATGGTGAAACTGAAGATACAGCCTTCAGAAATCATCCATATAGTCCGTTTTTTTAAAGCCTGTAAATGGAACCATCCTCACCACTTTCCACCGGTTTATTGAAACTGCCGGATTATTCACCGGTCTTGTTCTACTTCACTGACAAAACAATAAAATCCGTAGATTTTTTATAACATACCAAAATCAATTGGGGGAATTGTATCATATAAATGCTATATTTGTATAACATTCACCAACAAAGACAATAATATGAACATCAGAGCATTTTTATTACCTGCATTATGTAGCATCGCCGTCAGCATACATGCTCAGGAAAACAGATCCGAACTGAAAAAAGACACTCTGAAGACCATATCGAACGAAAGTCTTGAAAGCGGAAGCCCGACACTGATACCATTCACAACAAAAGAAGAGATGCCGGATATAAAGACGGAAACCGGAACCCCTCAAATGGGAACTCAGAAAATAGAACTCAGCAACCCGCTCTACATGCCTTACTACACGAATCCCTCCCCCATGTTCTACGGCGATTACAGTACTGGCGGAATGGTGGTTCACAATCTGTATGGCTACGGTTCACAATCGACATTGCCAGGAATTGGAAGAATCAATGAAGCCTCACTGATGTACCGGTATGATATAAACGACTTTTGGGAAATACAGGGAGGACTGAGTGCTACAAAGTTTAATTTTCCTTTCAGCACGGGCCAGGCTTTCGGAGCATCGGGTGCCATCATATACCGGCCGACCGACAAACTGAGTTTCAAAGCTTTCGGTTCATACGCTCCAACAAGTGCCTATGGATTTCATATGAGCAGCTTCGGAGGAACTATAGACTATGAGTTCAACGATAATTGGGGAATGGAAGTCGGTGCAGAAAGAAGGTACGACCCTATGATACACAGATGGGACACGCGCCCTATAGCAAAACCTTACTATAAGCTTAATAAAACCAAGATAGGCCTGGACGTGGGAGGTATTCTGTATGAAATAATAAGAAGCACTAAATTTAAAAACCAAAGTGGCAACCCTACAATTATGCCGGGGAAATAACTAAAAATGCACATACACATAGATATTTATTCAGACAACTCAAAAAACAAAATTATGCCAAGACTAAATGTACTTATCCAAGTATCAGAAAAGAAAAAGGCTGAAGTAGAAAGAATTTCAAAAGAACTCGTAGTTGCATCACTCAAGGATTTATGAATATGCTGTTCGACAACAAAATATGTATAGTGACCGGAGGCAATGCCGGAATAGGCAGATGTATAGCCGAAACTTTCAGTCGTGAAGGTGCGAGAGTATATGTTATAGACAGAGATATTGACCACGATGCTGACGAAAATATCTTCTGCTACAAAGGGGATATTTCGGAGAAAAAAGTACTGGAAGATTTTGTCACATGGGTGCTTTCGAAAGAAGACAAGGTAGACTTTCTGATAAATAACGCGTGTCTGACTAATGGCGGCATCATCAGCGGATGCTCGTACGAGGATTTCCTGTACGTACAGAAAGTCGGTGTGGCCGCACCTTACTGGCTGACAGTACTGTTAAAGGAACATTTTGCCAAAGGGGCATCCATCGTTAATATTTCGTCGAGCAGGGCATTTCAATCGCAGGCCGATACAGAAAGCTATACGGCAGCCAAAGGAGGTATAACTTCACTGACTCATGCACTTGCTGTCAGCCTCAGCGGCATAGCAAGAGTCAATTCCATCGCTCCGGGATGGATTGAAACCGCACGCTTTCATAGGAATGGTGAAATACCTGAATACGCTGAAGCTGACCTCATGCAACATCCTTCACGGCGCATAGGAGAACCTGAGGATATTGCCAGGGCTGTAATGTTCCTATGCGACGAAAAGAATAGTTTCATCAATGGCACAAACCTTACGATAGATGGAGGAATGGGCAGACTGATGGTTTATCACAATGACAACGGATGGAAAATGGAGTGTTGATATGATTTCCTGATACCACTTCAAGTGTTACAAGGAACCGTTTGTCAACACCATCAGCTAAAGTAAACGAGGGTGGCAAATCAGTGGAAAATAATAAAAGGCCGATCAAAATGCCAACTAATTCACAGGAACAGGAATTGGTTGGCAAATTTTATGGTATTTACTGAATGTCCCTGTTTAAGGCAGGTGGAGTTACTGATGATTTTTTGTATTTTCCAATAATTCGATGTAACCTATAGAAGGATGATGAAAATAACAGATACGAATTCCATGCAATACCTCAACAGCCACCGGATCGAACAGGCGTTTATACCCTTGTTTTTCCAGTACCTCGCAGGCTTCATCAAAAGCTTCAGCCTCATAACCTAAATGATAAGGCATCACACCACCAGAACGAAGCAGATCCGCTTCCAGCGAATCATCCTGAAACTGGTGAACAAGCTCTATCACAGGGCTGTTGTCCTTCATCAGATAGCAAAGTTCCACCCGCAACTTTTCATCATAAAGAATATCACTTGCCTGATATCCGAGCAAAGCAAATTGCTCTGACGAAACACGAATGTTGGCAACGGTATAACCAACATGATGCAATCGGATTCCTTTCATCATACTCGTCATGTTTAAAATTTATTATAATGTATTTTCTTTTCGTCCCACTTTTCTTTTGGGAAAGGAATATTCAACGGATGTCCCACCAAAATCAGGTTCAGCGGTACAATCCGTTCAGGAATAGACAACACTTCACGCAGCTTGGCTACACGACTTTCCAAAGGATATACCCCTGTCCAAACAGCACCCAGCCCCATGGCATGGGCAGCCAACAGTATATTCTCGGAAGCAGCCGAGCAGTCTTGTACCCAATAAAGCGTATTATCCTCCCGGTCTACCTTATTGACATGATCATAAAGAGAAACATCTCCACACACTACAATACCGACGCAACCTTTATTAACCATCTTGGCATACGGCAAACAGTCTTTCAAGCACTGCTTTACAGTCTCATCACGTACCACAATAAAATGCCATGGCTGCAGATTCATGGAACTGGGCGCAGCCATAGCGGCCTGCAACAAGACATACAAATCTTCATTACTTACCGGTTCATCGGTAAATCTCCTGACAGTAACGCGCGTCAGGAGATTAGTTATTGTTTCGTTTTGTGTCATAATCATTATTTAAAATTTCTCGAACAAGTGATAAACCTAATTGCCTATTCTGACTTTTTTCAGAATATCCCAATGCATTGCATCCACCCATTCTATGCTACACTGAGGATAAATCTGACTCCACTCTTTTGCATTTTCTTCAAATTGATTCCGGGCAACTTCAATCATATCATTATTCAAGCGCAAACGCTCCGTAGTAAATTGTGATGCAAGTATAAGGTGAATCTCACCTTCATACAAAGGCAGTTCTTGGGTAGTCAGCATCTCATCTGTTTCTTTTTTACGACGGGCATTGATAACCTCAGTTGTACCTGGATAATCAATAGCTATGGGCAATGACCTATCCCTTTGTATAAAACTGTCAATCAACAGCAATTCAGGTTGTACACCTTGTCTGCTAAAAAGAGAAGCAATATGCAAAGCCATTTCACCGCCTATACAGAATCCACATAACAACTGAGGAGTATGTCCATTTAACGCCTTAAACAAAATAGTATAATAAGACTCAATGACTTGCTGCCAAGTCCTCAGCGAAGTGCGATGCATATATTCATGATAAGTTTCAAGCACCAATACAGAATAATTTGCAGCCAATTGCTCAGCCAGCGGCAGATAATCAGGCGCAAAATAAGTATCTCCACACACAATGACAGCTACCGGTTTGTCGTTCTCTTCTTTTTTATACCAATAACAAACAGTAGAATCACAATGACGGGCAATCTCGCGAATGGTACGATAACGATAGAATGCCGAAGCAGACAAATCAAGTCCGAATGTCGCAGCCTCAGACACAATCATCATTACCTGTATGGAGGTAATACCAAGGTCAAAAAGATTAACATCTACACTTACGCGTTCAACGGCACAAACGGAAGCAACAGCAGAAGCAAGAATGCGTTCTTCTGAAGTAACAGGAGCAACATAACGACCTGTTGTACTGTCTTGTATAGAAGGAGCCGGCAGATTGCGGAAATCCAGTTTTCCATTTGCTGTCATCGGGAAAGAATCAACAAATGCCCAAGCGGAAGGAATCATATAATAAGGTAAATGTTCCTCCAAATGAGTTCGAAGTTCTGAAACAGTAATATCAGCACATGACTGTACATAGGCCACTAAACGACGATCACCTCCTACCTCGTTAACAACCACTACAGCACGAGCAATTGACGGATGCTGATTTAAACGCATTTCTATTTCGCCCAGTTCAATACGGAAGCCATGTATCTTGACCTGGTTGTCCTTACGACCTAAAAATATCAAATGCCCTTCGGAAGTACGCATGACCAAATCTCCTGTAGCGTACAATGTCGTATTACAGCCTAAGCGCTTATCTTCTTCCGTTGCATACGGATTCTGGATAAACTTGGCTGCATTCAATTCCGGACGATTGATATAACCGGATGTCAGTTGAGGACCACCCACATATAATTCACCTTTAACATAATCAGGTTGAATATGTAAATGATGGTCAAGTACATATGTAGAAAGGCCTAAAATAGGCAAACCTATATCATTGGCAGGTGTTGTAGAATCCATCAAACAATATGTAGTATAAACAGAACATTCCGATGGTCCATAACCATTAATAAAGATGCGGTCTTTTTGCCAATGACGAATCACCTTTTCGGGAGTCGTATCAGCCCCCGTAACCAGGACGCGTAAAGACGGTAAATTCTTATCAGGATATTCTGCCTGCAACCTGGCTAATAAAATAGGCGGTATAAAAGCAATCGAAACAGCTTCTCTTTCCATTAAATCTATAAATAACGGAAGCGAAAAACGTTCATCCTCTGTAGCAATGACCAAGGTCCTTCCACTTAACAAAGCACCAAAAATCTCCCATATAGATGCATCAAAACTTAAATTGGCATACTGCAAGACAACTCCCCCCTGATCATATTTAAAACCAATATGGGACTGCATCAGATGCAAGATCTGACGATGGGTAATAGGAATTCCTTTAGGAATACCAGTGGTCCCCGATGTAGAAATAATATAAGCATTCGTATCAGGCAAGACTGTCGGTAAGTTCTGTGCAGCAAAAACATCTGACTTGTCTGGTGAAATGATTACAATGTCGTCAGACAAAAGCGAAGTCAGTTCCTCTCTGTCTGAAAGGATGAAACGAATCCCATAATCTTTTATTATAAATTGCAAACGATCGACCGGATAATCCATAGACAAGTACACATAGGTTCCACCCATACGAAGAATGCTGAAAATCCAAATAACCGCCTGCATTTTATCAGCAGTATAAATACCAATCGGTTCACCAGGAGCTACAGACTGAAAGACATGAAGCAAACGAGAAGCTAAATCATCTATCTGGCACTGTAAGTCAGCATAAGTGCAACGCTTGTCCCCATAAACTAAAGCCGTATGCTCTGGATGCTGTAAAGCAACAGATTGAAAGACCTCATTAACGGAACAAGAAACCGGTGTCAATTTATATACATTAGCTGATGCATCTAAGCATAATTGAATTTGCTGTTCTTGGGACAATAAAGAGACTTCAGACAAAGACATATCAGGCATAGTTGCAAAAGCAGTAAGCACATTCTTAAAAGACTGAACAATAGACTTCACATACGATGGATGAAACAATGTCTTGTGATAACAAACCCGCGCATGTCCGTCAGGAGTAGGTTCGACTTCCAGGAAAAGTTCAAGTGTAGAACGATTGTCCAAACGTTGATAAAACTTACACTCTACTTGATGAAACGGGATATGCAAAGCATCACTCCAACCTACATAGTTAATACCGACATTTGTATTACCTAATATAGTAGCATGCTTCTTCTCTTTCAAAGCAAGAATAACCTCAGAAAATGACATCGGCTGTACTTTTCTTAATCTTTTTCGCTGTAAAGTCAAAGATTTAATCATATCAGCGCATGTCATATCTTCTGTAAAACGAAATGCCAAAGGGACGTTGTTCACAAAAAAACTAATCATGTTATGCAGACCAGCCGGCCTTAAATTTACAGTAGTATCAATAAAGATACTATCCTGCCCAGACAAACGTTGCATCGTTAACATCCATGCAGACAATGTAATCAAAAAAGGAGTAGTACCTAACTCACGAGAAAGATGACTAATCTCTTCATTCAAACGTATCCCCATCTCAAAAGGAATATAATCATATACATAATCCTTTTCATCTGTTGAAGGAGATTCTAACAAACGTGTATCTAAAGACTGTTCATTCAGCAATTCGTACCAGTAATCTAATACAACTTCCTTGTTAATACGCGAATTCTGTTTCTCCAAAGCCTTTTCGCAATCCTGCAGAGTAGACACTTCAAGAACTGGAGGAGTTCCATTTATAACTAACGAATCATAAATTTCAGCCAACATTCTTAATACATCTACCATAGCTACGCCATCAATACAAATGTGATGAAACATCAACGACAACAACCATGTTCCATCCAACAACTGACAAAGCCTCATGCGCATTGGTAGCTGATAACTCAAATCAAATTTCTCTTGCCCAAAAATTCTAGCATCATTCAGTCCCTCTTCGAATGAATATTGACCTTCAGCCAATCGAAAATCATATTGAGCATCATTCTCTGTTTCCAGCCAATACTCTCCATTTTCTTTGACTAATATAGAATGAAGACCATCAACCGAACGAACTAAACAAACGTACGCATCTCTTAAAATATTTGGATTCAAGTTAGCAGATATATGAAAAATTCCCCCTAAATTATAATAATTAGAAGGATACAAATCTGCCCACTGCCATAACATCCGCTGAAAACTGTTTAATGAATATCTCATAGCTGATATATTAATATATTTTATAAGTCAATGAAAATACAGTAGAAAATCCTTGTTGAATATAAGGAACAGAAGTACTTCCACCTTGATAATAAGTATTATCCAATAAATTATAAAAAGAAACTTCCGCACCCAAACGTTTATATTGATAACGGACACCTGCGTTCATTACAAAATTGGTGGGCAGTGTATTTTCCATATCTGTCATGTATTCACCTCCTATCATAACATTTTCTATCGGAGAAAGCTGACGGCCTGTAAGCCGTCCATTACCATAAAGCCAAAGAGAATGCTCCCTACGATTAATTACATTGCCCTGCAGAGTCAAATTAGCAAACCAATTGGGGACATTATATACCTGATGACCAGAGCATGTATAACTTTTTCCTTTTAACACATGCTGCCACGTTAAATTGAAATTAGCAAAAAAACGAGGAATCTGATACTGCATAGTGCTCTCTACCCCTAGTGTCTGTAATTCTCCTGCATTCAGATACCGATAATCGTTAGCTTCCGCATTTGCATCCCGATAGATAAAATCGGTCAACTTATTATAAAAGAAAACATTATTCCAAGAAAAATTAGTAAATGGAACATAATTCAAGCTAAATTGAACCGCATTCATATATTCAGGGCGCATATCTTCCGGTCCTCTATTGGAAGGTGATACGTTATATCGATAAAAATACGGAGCATCTACAAACGAGCGTGAATAACTACCCTTTACATTAAACTTATCATTTAACATATATATTAAAGCAAGACGAGGTGAAAAAGAAGAATATAAATCCCCATTTTTTCGCTTTTTAAAGTCCATTCGTCCACCAATATTTAATATCCAATTTCTAGAAAAAATCTGTTTTAATTGCAAAAAAGGAGAATAACTTATTTCATGCCCCAATTGCACAGGATTAATCGGCCAATATTCAAATACTGTATTAAAATTATGACCAACAAATGCTTCCGAACCATACAAATTCATATATTCAATTTGCGTTCCAAATAACAAATTTCCTTTTCCTAACCATTCATAACTATAATTTGCTGTAGCAGAACCTCCTACAGCATATTCAGACCAGTCACCTATCTGAAAAAAACAATAATGTCCCGTTTCTGATAAAACACTATATACAGAATCTCCGGACACAGAATAAAGAAAACTCTCGTTCAAATCAAAGTAAGCATCAAAATTTAAACTTATATTGGAAAACTGCTTGTTATAACTGACACCAGCATGCGTAAAAGTCATGCCAAGTCCCACAGATGCACCATTTATCCGCTTATACGAATCGTAATCATACAGAGCTCCCAAAGATGTATGAATGTCAGCAAAAGGTGGTACCTTCTTACCATAACGTCGATTAAACGTCAGAGATAAATCTTTCCAATTCACAATAAAACCGTAATCATAAGAAGGTTTATGATTATAGGCACCAATCCGAGCATAACCATCATGTGGATTTTCTCCTATCACTGAAGCTTTTGGAACAAAAACTTTTTCTCCTTCAGATGTGTAAAACGATGCCCAACCCATAAAATCAATATCAACAAAACGCTTACCGAACAAAAAGTCAGCTTTCGCTGTTCTAAAGCTTCCCTTACCGACAGACAGTTCCATCCCATCAATATCCATACCATCTTTAGTAATCAAGTTAACCACAGCAACAAGTGCCACATTACCATACAAAGAAGAAGCCGGACCACGCAACACTTCTATCTGCTTTACTTTATCAAGAGATATACTATAGTCTGGAGCCGCTTTATTAGTAGCCCGTGCATTCATACGTTGGCCATTCAGCATAATAAGAATTTTCTCCTGGCCTGCAGAATAAACTCCATGCATTGCAACATTATCTTCATTTAATCCCTCTACAGAGGTCATACCAGGTACATAGGCTAATAGGACATCTTTCAAATTTCGTGCACCTATTGCTTCTATCATTTCCTCCGTTATCAATGTTACCGGTACAGGAGCCTCATCAATATTCTCCGCCTGCTGGGAAGCTGTCGTGATAGTCACCTGGCCCTTCTTCAAACGTTCTAACATATCCGCAAAACGCAAGGGATCAGAAAAGCTAACCGTATAATAAGGGTTATATTTTAGCAACATAGATACATACTGCTCTGCCTCTGGAATTTTATCCTCTTCCAGATAACACAATGCCAACAACTTTAACGAAGTCTCTCTCGTACGTGCAGAAAAAGCATCAAGATTATCTGAAAGCAATTTAATTGCTTCCTCAAAATGCCCGATTTTGTATGCATCCTCGGCCTGTTTGTATAACTGGATTTCCTTCCCTTCCTGTGCAAAGGCTCCAACCAACATACATAAACTTACTATAAATATCCAGAACCTTTTCATTTTTTTATCGGAATAATCAGTGAGAACTTAGTTCCTTCATTAAGTTTTGATTCGAATTCAATCCGACCTTTGTGTTTATGTTCAATAATATTCCGGGTAATAGACATACCGAGTCCTGTTCCGTGTCCAACAGGCTTAGTTGTGAAGAAATTATTATAAATTTTTTGCTTATTCTCCTCAGAAATTCCCTTACCATTATCAGCTATGTTAATGCACAATTCTTCAGCCGAGGTACTTACACTTACCCGAACAAGCGGAGTGTAACTTTCACCCTTACATTGCTGCTCTTTTTCCCAAACGGCATAAAAGGCATTATTTACCACATTTAAGACTGCACGGTTAAGATCCTGCGGTATAACCAGAACCAAAGGTAAATTCTCTGGATAATCTTCTTCGATGCTAACATTAAAGCCATTATAATTGGCACGCATAGCATGATAAGCCAACCAGACATACTCTTTCACCTGCTTACATATATCTGTAGGTATCCATTCATCTTCCTTACCGCGTGAAGCAAGAAGAATGTTATTGACAATGTTTACCGCACGTTCGCCATGTTCTTTAATTTTCGAAAGATTTTCTTCCAAGTCTGTAATAATCTCCTCAGTCTCCTCCAAATCTTCGGCTGAAAGCCCTTCTTTTACATCTGTCAGTATATCTGTCAAATCTTTCAGCAACACATTCGACATCTTACTAAAATTAATCACAAAATTCAACGGATTGCGGATTTCATGCATAATTCCAGCCGTAAGCATCCCTAAAGAAGCCAGCTTTTCTTGTTGTTGCAACTGATTCTGTAAATTTTCTATTTGCTTTTTCAACTCTTCCATATCCGTATAATTTTTTAATTTTCTATTTTTTATCTGTTGAAATACCATCCTCACTCAAAGGCAAGGATATAACAAATTCCGTATATTCATTCTTCTCTGAATGTACAGTAATTGTTCCATTATGATTTAACACTATTTCCCTACTCAAAAACAATCCCACGCCTGCCGCTTCTCCGGTAGTCTTAGTTGTAAAAAAAGGATCAAAAATCCGTTCAATAATTGTATCTTCAATACCTATACCATTATCGTAGACATGTATACACACCTGACTTCCACTGATGAGGTCTACAGACAAACGGACCACTGCTTCATAAGGTTTTTGACTAAACTTTTTCTTTACAGCATATACACTATTAGCCAAAAGACTCATTACAGTCTTACTCAATTGCTCTGCATTTGCATTGACAGCCACAAACTCCAACTGCTCATTGAATTCTGTATGTATATGATAATCTTTAATATCCTGTGCATAATAAGTATTCAACATCTCAAAATTTTTACGGCAACACATCATCAGATCCAATGGCTGCAAAACTGTACTACGATCCTTAAGAACTTCTTCCATTGCTTTCAAGATACGGGTCACGTTGACACCATGAGATTCTATCTTGGAAAGATTCATATTTACCATAGACAATACATCTTCAGTGTCCTCGTAAACTTCCGCATCAATGTTATCTTTTTCTTCATCCAGGTTCTGCTCTATTTCTTTGACCAATCCCTGTGTCAGATGAGAAAAGTTATTAATATAATTCAAAGGATTCAGAATTCTGTCAATAAGCCCTTTGGTCAACTGTCCTACTGTAGCCATTTTTTCCTGACGGATCAAAGAATCCTGAGCCTTCCCCAAATCATCGAGTGCCTTTTCCAAGCTTCTGGATTTTTCTTCAATTTCCTCTTTCTGGGAACGAATCTGAGAAGTACGTTGTTCTACAATATTCTCCAGACGCATTTTTTCCATCATCAAACGATGAGTACGGAAACGTAGCAACAAAACAATGGCTAATCCCAAAATTAACACATAAACAGTTATAGCATACCACCTCAAATAAAAAGGATATTGAATCGTAAAATTAAAACTGGCAACTTCTGTCTGACGGCCATATTTATCCATTGCCATTACTTCAAATGTATAATTACCATACCACAATTTCAGGAACTGCACTGAAGTTGATTCACTCCACGGAGACCAGTCATCATTTCCTTTCAAACGGTAACGATACATTGTATTAACCAAAATAGATACATTATCTACCGAGTAATTAAAACTAATATTATTATCCTTGCTGTCCAACACCAATGGTTTTGTGAACTCTTTCGGCCGCAATCCTTGTACGGAATCAAACCCACCATATAAGATTGAATCTTTTCCTAAAGATACTTCACGAATAAAAATCCGAGATGTCTGTTCTAATCCTTTATCTTTTACAGTCTGATCGTTCATTATCAATCCGAAGTTTCCTCCAAGCCAAATTTCTGTAGGCAATACACAAAGTGCACCGACACTATAACCAACCAACGGAGTAACCTGCATTTGTATAGAAGATACAGGCTGCTTCCAATCCACAACTAAAAGTTTTTTCTGCAGACTGTTTGTCAGCCAAAGTCTTTCTTTATAATCTATGTAAACCGATTGAGGGTATACTTTACCGATACGTTTCACCAACATAGTATCAAGCGATAATTCTTGTCCGGCTTCATCCCAATAATAGACACCTTGCCTACTCATCATATATATTTTCTCTTTCCATTTAAAGAGCATCTTATAATCAGTTGTCACTTTTGTGGATATGACATCGCCCGTTTCCTGCAATACAAAATCCCCTCCAGGATGTTTCTGATGATATACTTCCCCATACATGGTACTTACCCACAAAGTACCATCATTACTTTTCAAAAATTTATTTACACGTTCAACAGGAGCTATTTGTTTTTTTACCCCTTCAGGAGAAAGGTAATAAATAGCATTCAACTCACCGATATAGTACCCACCTTCCTCATCGGGATATACCGATAGAACCTGATCTTTGGTAAGTTGTTCTACTGTATGCTGATGAACAATAAACAATCCTTCACTCGTAGCAGCCAACAATTTTCCATCAGACAAATGAACCAACTCCCAACACGCTTGTTTGATCTGTGAAATCGGAATAAAACGATTGCCCGATTGATAAAACAATCCTTGTAAAGTTCCTACATAAAAACCGTCAGGCCCCTTATAGATATCCAAAACTTCTCCTTTCAAGCCCTGTGTTGCAGTAAAACGGCCATATACTGAAGAAGCATTTATACAAAAAATCCCATTATCGGTAGCTCCCCATACATTACCGGCTATATCGACAGCCAGATGATTTACATTATTGTTGCACAAACCACTTTCTTCCGACAAAACATAAACTTCGTCTCCATCAGAATTTATAGCTACTACCCCTTTTCCTGAAGTAGCCAACAAAGTTATTCCAGTCTCCAAGGGTAGCCTCTGATTAACTTTGTAATCTTGGTAATAATCATTTCCAAGATTCTTCAATAAGGCTTCTACTGATTCTGTTTCTTTTACCAAGGATTGATTTAAAACGGCAAATACATTTCCAGAAGAAGTATAAACTTTAATCTTTTCATCTTCCTCAGTAATTTCCACGACTTCTCCGATCCGATTATCATCAGTATCCGCCGACAATAGATGCAAAGACAAATTACCTACCGAATCTGCATCTAAATAACCGAATACATTATATCCTCCCACCCAAATGCGTTGCTGTTTATCCTGATACAAAACAGTTATACGCGAAATTCCAGAAGTATGAATAATATGCCAAGCTGCCTGATCATAATATAAAAGTCCCTCAAAATTGGCTACATAAACCCTGCCATAACTATCACAAAGAATACTGAAGTTCCTACTATGGGCTTCATACTGTTCTATTCCAAAATTGATAAAAAAAGGAATACCTTTTTGTGCAAAGCCAATCATCGCTTGGCAAAGTATAATCAAAAGAAATATTATCCGCTTCATTTTCTTTGCATGTTAAGGTTTAAAAATCTCAAAAGGTACGTTTGCACCAATATATGTGTTCCATTCTTCCTGTGTGAAATTGCGTGACAGAGTTTCTTTGATTCTACTGGCCATCTGTGATGGAGAGATTACAATCCGCGACAAAGTACCACTTTCATCTCCCACCCAAATGCAACCAGAATCCGACAAATAAAAACAATAAATCCAGTCAGTAGACGTAGTCAGATTTATCGGATTCTGACTCTTATCCCACATTTTCAAATGTAAATCATAACTAGATGAAAAAAGATTATTACCTTCAAATGCCACTTGTGTAACTTCAGACTGATGACCTATCAGACGTTTGAAAATTTTATTTTTCTCATTCATCAAAAAAACAGTCCCGGTATTAGTTCCCAACGCCATAATGCCCAAATGATCAGACCAGGCACAAGAAGTGACGTGAATACTTAACGGTAACTGTTCTTCGAATAGACTACCATCCTTTTTCATTCTCATCAAAGAACTGTTACGACAGAACAAAAGATAATCATTTTGCCTTTGTCCTACTGCAGACACAGGATAAGGTAACGATATACTCCGTCTGACTTTCCTTTCGGTCATAGAAAAAAAGATAATGGCAGTATCTGTTATCCCAGCCAACATGTCATCCTGAAAATGAAGAAGATATTGAAAGCCCCTTCCATTTCCTGGAAATGTAATAATATGTGAATTACCGTTACGAGGTATAATCACTAATCTGCCATCGAACGATAAAGCATATAGTGTATTATCTGAATCGATGAATATATCCCTAAAATCAAAAGCTGAATCTTTGAAAAGAAATTTACTGTTCAAACTCTGACCATCAATTTGCCAACGAATAACTTCCCCATATTTACTGATGGTATAAAAAACATCGTTTTCCATTGGTGAAGCAACAATCCTACTGATTCCACCCTTATGTTCATTCCAAGCTGACACGGCATGGCTATTCATGGCTAATGCATTATACACTTCTGGCAAATAAAGATTACCATTATAACGAACAGTAAAAGTATAAGCTGCATAAGCCATCAATGCAGCCAACTCAAAATTCTTAGCTTGATATTGTATCTGAGAAAGAGAACTTAATGAACGTGCCAACGCAATATATCCTAGCGTATCTGCTACACTCTTTGCATATTCCGCTTGAAGCTGTCTGTCTTGAGCAATCATACGTTGTTCTTCTGCCACCTGGAAGGCTTCTACAGCATCTTTCTTCGCATATTCAGCATTTCGCCGTTGTATTTCAGCCTGCATACGCATCTCATTAGCTATACGGGTCTGCATCATCGCTTCTTCCCGTTGCCTGTCAGATATTTCTTTCTGTTGATAAGCAATGTCTTCCATCTGCTGACTGATACGCCGGACCACTAAAGCATTCATTTCCTTCTCCTGCATTTCAGTAAGCTGATTCTCGAGCTCCTCTGATGTACGTCCCTGTTTAACTGAAGTACGATATAGACTGACACATAACACAGCCAACAAAACACATATTATACCTAAGATAATTGAAACTATCGATTTCATAAGATAGAATTAAGGCATATAATCTTTTCACATTTCCACTTTCACAGTTAAACTATATTCTGCCCGATTTATTCTCTACAAATCCCTGTAGAGAATAAATCCGACAAAATAAATCTTCCCTTACAATGAATGCGACTTATTCAGCATTCAAAGCCTTCAGAATCTCTGAAGCCAGTAAATAGCAATGCCCACCTGTACGAGCAGATATCAAATCCTTATCCACTACCACATCGGCATCCACATATTCAACACCATAATTTTTAGCATCACCCAGCAAATTATTATGAACTGTCATCTTACGTCCTTTCACCACATCTGCAATAGGAGAAAGCAACCATAATCCATGACAAATGACCCCCTTCAAGATATCTTGACGAGCAAACACTCGCTGCATAAAGATACACGCAGGAGGAAGTTTACCAATATCTTCTGTGTAACGAAGACGATCGGCCACCATACCTGCCGGAACAATAATTGCAGCATAACTATCCAGGTCTGAATCAGAAAGTGTTTCAAAGCTTTCATTACAATATAAAGGAGCTCTGAATTCATGTCCGGTAAATGTTATTCCAGGGTTTCCCCAAAGGCGTGATAACAGATGCACTTCATACCCTGCTTCTTTAAAGCGAAACTGATAATAGAAAATTTCATTTTCATAGTAATCGCTTTCTATCAGAATTCCTATCTTATTTTTCATGACTGATATTTTTTTTGATAGTTAATACATTCTCATTGTTACTATATTCATAAGAGACCATATCCATCATCTGCTGAACTAGAAAGATTCCAAGTCCACCTATCTGACGTTCTTCCAGAGGAAGACTTATATCTGGTTCTTCACGCTGAAGCGGATCAAACGGAACTCCACCATCCCGAAACTGAATAACCAATTCTTTCTCATTCTTAGATACTTCAATCTCCAAATAACCGTTATCAGTATCCGGATAAGCATAATCTACGACATTAATAACAATTTCCTCACATACCAAATGAACAGGATATTGGATATCATGGCATGAAGCCACTTCTTCAGTCCGAAGGATAGCTGCAACTATCTCTTCAGTCTTACCGGCAATCGGTTGAAATCGAAGTGAAGTCATGATATGAATCTTATTCTGAAACAAATGTTATATAATTCTGCAAACCGGTCATCTCAAAGATACTGCGAATCTCCGGAGCACAATTTTTGAATTCGATAGCAGGATTTCCCCCTAATTTTTGTTTGGCAAAAATAATTGTACGAATTCCACTACTAGCAATATAAGTCATCTTCGAAGCATCAAAAACAACTTTTTCAATTGCCTGACCCTTGTATGTATTTAATTCTTCCATCAATGCAGGAGCATTGGAAGTTGTCAGCTGTTCTCCTAAAACGACAGTCAGCACACTATTATCTAAATTCAATGTAAAATCTTTTTCCATAATTCTATGTATTTATTCATTATTAATTTCTATTTTCTCCTACTGATTTACCCACTAGAATTACTATAGAACGAGCTCCCACCAATACTTCCTGCTGATTATCCATTACGATTTCCTCACCTGGTTCTACAATATCATACGGTGCAGCAACATCTGTATTGGCAAATATATGCCATAGTTTTCCCTCGGGCAATTGGGGCAGTTCAAACCCATGCATTTCCCAATGCATATTCATCGCAACATAAATAAAATCATCGGGGACACCATTCGTTTCAGCATAACATCCGTTCAACATAAAGGCTGCAGTAAGGTTGTTATAGCCAGTTTCAGGATGCCAAGCTTTCACTCCATGCCAGGAAATATCCGGATATCCGGTATTCTTGTAATCGCAATACCCCAAATGATATTCATGTCTCAAGACACTATGCTGTTTCCGGAAAGCAATGATTTTACGGAAATAATTGTACAGATCAGAATTCTTCTCCAGGTTATTCCAATCCAACCAGCCTATTTCATTATCCTGACAATAAGCATTATTGTTTCCGAACTGAGTATTTCCCATTTCATCTCCTGACAGAATCATCGGAATACCCTGACTTACCATCAAGAAAGAAATCGCATTCTTTATTTGCTTATGACGTAAAGTATTAATTCCTTCGTCATCGCATTCTCCTTCCCAGCCACAGTTCCAGCTATTGTTCTGATCTTCTCCATCACGATTGTCTTCTCCATTCGCTTCATTATGTTTCCCATTATAGGAAACCAAATCCATCAGCGTAAATCCATCATGAGCAGTAATAAAGTTTACACTAGCTTTCACTCCACGATTTTGAGACGCATACAAGTCCGGTGAACCAGCAATACGTTCCTTCACATCAGCAAGAACATGTTCATCGCCCTTCAGAAAACGACGGATACTGTCACGATACTTTCCGTTCCATTCAGCCCAGCGTCCCCATGACGGGAATGAACCTACCTGATACAAGCCTCCCGCATCCCAAGCTTCAGCAATCAGCTTGGTCTTTCCCAAGATAGGATCATGAGCCAAAGATTCCAGCAAAGGAGGATTAGACATAGGATACCCGTTCTGATCACGTCCCAGAATTGCAGCCAAATCAAAACGGAAACCATCTACATGATAGTCTGTTACCCAATAGCGCAAGCTTTCCACAATCATGTCGCGCACATTCGGATTATTACAATTCAATGTATTTCCACAACCACTGAAATTAAAATAATATCCATCGGGTGTCAACATGTAATAAGTCTTGTTGTCAATACCTCTGTAAGAAATGTAAGGACCATTCTCGTTACCCTCTGCCGTATGATTGAATACCACATCCAAAATGACTTCTATACCATTGGCATGCAGTTGTTTAATCAGATTCTTCAATTCGTCTACCTGCATACCGAAACGTCCGGTTGAAGCATAGGCAGCCTTCGGAGCAAAGAATCCTACATTACTGTATCCCCATACATTATAGAGCATATGTCCGTCTACCGGAGAAGGTTTACTGTTCTCAAACTCATCGAATTCATGGATTGGCATCAGTTCGATACAGTTAACTCCCAACTCCTTCAAGTAAGGAATCTTTTCCATGATACCCGCAAAAGTTCCCGGATATTTGACACCAGAAGAAGGGTCGCAAGTAAAGTTCCGGACATGCATCTCGTAGATAACAAGATTCCCTACCGGAGTTTCCAGAGGCAAATCATCCTCCCAGTCAAAATCATCGTATACAATCCGAGCACGATACTGATATTTACAATCCCAATCAGGCTGTACTCCCCATACATCACGTCCGGAAATCAGTTTGGCATATGGGTCCATCAATATCTTTTCTTTATTGAAACGGTGACCTTCTTGCGGATTATAAGGACCATCCATCCGATAACCGTATTCGATATTTTCGAAATCCAAATCAAAAACCATCATAGAAAAAACATTTCCCATACGGAAAGCCTTATTGAACGGTATTTCTATGAATGGTTCTTTTTCATGATTACGGAACAATACCAACGTACAAGCTGTAGCATACCGTGAATAAATAGAAAAATTCACAGCATTACCAATAACAGTAGCACCAAAAGGGTACGGGCGTCCTGCCCGTAACTTTAACCCCTGGTACTCATGTGTAGGAAATAAATCTATTCGTTGCATATATTATTCCGATTGATTAATACATTCGTCTACAGTCTTATAAAAGTTGAAAAAGCGTTCAAAACCTGTAATAGCCATCACTTCTCTTACCTCGTCAGAAACTCCTATCAGATAAAGCTTCAAGTTTTCTGTCGCAGCTACTTTATAAGAATAAAGCATAACACGTAAACCGGCACTGGAGACATAAGTGCATTCAGACAAGTCCAATGCTACATTTTTCCCCTGGTCCAGTATCTGTGAAATTGCCTCCTGCTCTTTTTTACTAGTCGAGGCATCAAGAACATTACCAACTTTATGTATTTCAATATTATTCATACCTCACTTCATTTAGGTTCAATAACAACTTTTACTTTCGGACGATAATCCAATGCAGGAAGTTCTACAGTCATCTTTTCTGCATCGAAACGTGTCCACTCTTTCTCATCAATCCATACTTTGGAAATCTTTACACTGCCTGCCGGCAAAATATCTGGCTGGACACGCAATATATTATCTTTAAATCCGTTTACTTGTGGTTTGAAATAAAGAGTCAACGGTTTCTTTGTATTCAACAGGTTTGTATAAGTAGCTGCCAGATAAGCCAATTCAACAGAGTGATAAGCACTCATTGAATGGCTACCTTTCTTACGTTCAGTACCCAACAAATAAGGCAAACCATTTGCCAATACATTGAAATAAACAGCTCCATCTTCATGGTCAAGGAAATATGTATTATAGAATGCAGCCGACTCACGTGCATACTTCAAATATTCTTCTTTACCATAAATACCATACAGAATTTCATAAGCCAGAATAGCCTGTTCCTGCTGCCACCATGCCTTACGATCATGCCAAGCAAAACGGTAATATTCTTCATTTCCGTGCAGACGGCGTTCCATCACATCATACCAACCGCCACGCTGTACATCCAGACCAACTTTCGGCATTACTTCAGCTATATGTTCTGCAAATTCCTGGTAAGATTCTTTCGGACAAATACTGTTGATACGCATCAAGTTCCAGGCAATCTTCAAATTATGTCCTACAACTGCGCGATCTTGCTGCCATCCCCATTTCAAATCATGGCTCCAGTCATCATGGAATCTTTCATTCACAAACGGACTGTTTTCATAATCAGGAAAATGAGTAGTAATTGTATCGGCTGTATATTCCAGAAAATCCTTATACTTCTTTTCTTCTGTAGCCAAATACAAATTGATCAAATAGGCAGGTGCATGGTCACCTACAGAATTCCAGTTCTTGCGCATCCGGTTCGGACCCAATGTCGGGCTATCCGGGCTCAACAGAACCGGATCTATGTGTGAATAATATCCTTCACCGTTCTTGTCCTTGAAAAAGCGTTCAAACAAATCGATTGTCAGTTCAGCGTCTTTCAGGATAGAAGGATCGCCGTTTACCCTATAAGTCTGAATTGGGCCTGCCAATGCATAAATCTGCTCGTACATCGGGATAGCATCGTAATCATCACCGAATTCAGAAGTAAAGATTTTCTTTTCTTTATCTCCATCGATATCTACACCATGGTACCAGTAAACAATATTTTCATCTACATCATAGAAACGCATATGCTTTTTCAGGTATTCTACTCCCTTTTCTGCTGTTTCCAAGAAGATATCTTCTCCTGTCAACATGAAAGCAGAAGCCATACCATAAATCATACGAGATATAGTATCTGTTTCCTGACGGAAAGAATTCACTTCGCGTTTACCTCCCAGACTTACCGCAGTACGATATTTTTCGTAATCTATCGGACCATCTCCAAACTGAGCGCGTACAAAGAAATTACAGATACTCTTTGCCTGATTTGCCCACCAGTTTGATTCCTCGAAACGATATTTACCTAATTCCTTTTCCGGGAAATCTATCTGTTTAGCTTCAAAACAATAATTACCATCTGTTTGTGGATAAAAGATACCGAACGCGAAAACCATCCGGCCTTCCTGAGCCAACAAAGTATACATCATACCTGTTGCATCCTGATAAGGCTCATCCAGATTACGCATCAAACGAGCAAATGTTGTATCTGTCAATAAGACATTAAATGCACGTCCATCTGTTGTTGTCAAAACAAAAGAACGTTCTGTTTCATTGAAATCACTTACATAACCCGTTATTAAATCTGTAAACTCAAACTGCATGACACCAGCCGGTTTAAATACTTTAAAATTGTCTTTCATAATAAAATCCGTTATTTAAGTTACTATTTTAAACGCTTTAATGTTAAAATCGTTATGTCATCACTCTGAGGCTCATTACCAGAGAATTCTGCCACATCTTCCTTGATTGCTTCTATGATTTCCTTACTGTCTGCTCCTGGAACGCTTTTCAATGTCTTTTCCAGTCCTTTTTCTCCAAACTGCTGCTTACTTTCATTGAAAGCTTCTGTGACACCATCCGTATATAAAATAATAGCATCACCAGGCTCCAGTTTAAGTGTACTGTTGGTGTAAACGAAATCATCGAATACTCCCACTATAAAATTCTGAGAAAGAGGAAGCGCTTCTACAGCATTATTCCGACGCAACAAATACGGAGGATTATGTCCGGCATTCGTATAATCAATCTCCCCAGTCTTAATGTTATAGATACCATAGAATACCGTTACGAACATAGAATCCAGACTCTCGCTACACAACAACTTATTTGCATATGTAACACACTCGTGAGAAGGAATTCCACGTAATCCGGTAGAACGGATAAGCGTACGGCTTACAGCCATAAACAAGGCAGCCGGTACACCTTTCCCTGATACATCTGCAATGATAAATCCTATCCGTTCATCATCTATCTGGAAGAAATCATAGAAATCGCCTCCTACATCCTTAGCCGGTGTCATTGATGCAAAAATATCCACCTGATCGACAAAATTCGGGAATGGAGGAAATTTTGAAGGAAGAATTGCCTGTTGAATTTCACCGGCAACAGCCAGGTCACCCTTTAAAGATTCCAATTGGTTATGTTCGCACTGAGAAGTCCGTACAAAATTAATCTGTTCAATCGCTTTTTCTATTGTCCGTGACAGATCCTCCAAGTCAATCGGTTTTGTTGCAAAGTCGAATGCACCATTATTCATGGCCGAACGGATGTTACCCATATCACCGTAAGCAGATACCATGATACACTTCAAGGCAGGATTACGCAATTCATTAATACGGGTCAATAATGTCAAACCATCCATTTCTGGCATGTTAATGTCACTCAAGATAATGTCAAAATCCTTCTGCTGAAGAACCATTTGCAAAGCTTCCAATCCATTGTGAGCAAAATGAAATTCATACTCACCTTTTCGAATCTTCCGCCGAAAATACTGTGTCAACAAAACTTCCAAATCAAGTTCATCGTCTACACTTAAAATCTTAACTGCCATCTTATTTCTTATTATGCTATTTACAAAATAATAATTATATCTTTCACTCTAAGGCTGAAGGTTTATCAGTCATGTACGGCACGTATGGTCCGTCCGCTTGCACGGGTATAATTCTTTCCTAAAGAAAACGATACAGAATTGATAAATAATCCTTTGGCCCACATATCTCCTTCTTCATCAAGCGTAGAAGTCCAATAAAAGCCACGTACATTCGGATATTCCATTTCTGTCTCCCACATAGTCCCAGACATAGGAAGAAAAATGCTATTACCATTCGGTCCTGTTACAGTATATCCTTTCTGCTCACCAACAGTTTCAAAAATCCATGTACACTTCTCCATCAGTTCATTCAAATCTTCCACTGTCGGTATTCTCCAACCAGCCCCCAACAGTTGCAAAGCTACATCATCTGCCGAATCCAAGACAGTCTTTCCATCTACAGTTCCGTACTCATTGTCCGTACAATATTTTGTCAATGTCTTAGCTGTTCCATTACAAAACTTATAGTTTGTAAAATCATAGAAGGATTTCGGTACAGATTCTCCCCATGCATACAATAATCCAGACTTTTCCGGTGACGTAGCTCCCAGATTAGTGCGTGCCCATTTGACTCCCGATGGAAGTCCCAGATCTACCAGTCTTAATCCCATACGGTCTCCTGGTATTACCGCTCTGACGCAATGTCCCATCGGACGTTTACCCTCTTTCAGATTAATTGACGAAGGAGAAAAAGAAATACCATTTGCATACATACATGTATCAGAAATCAGTGTTGAAGACCAATAATATGCTCCTTTTCCGGCATATAACAATTTTGTACCTTGCATGGCTCCAGAACCTTCGAAAGCAATCTGATGACCGTTAATTTTACTTGTTCCAACAAAAACGAACACACCATCCTCATTCGTTTCAGTCTTCCATGTACAATTGTCATACAATTCCTTCCATTCATCCAAAACAGGCATGCACCAGTCTCCTCCCCAATTCATGTAAGCCGCATCATCCTCCTGTCTGAGTTCGAACAATCCGTCTACAAAGCCGTCATTACCGCACAAAGGATCTGTACAATACTTAGTCAGCGTACTGTCTGCTCCAGACAGATACCGATAAGTGGTAGCCATATAAGATGTTTTCGGCGTTATTTCCCCCCATGAAAAGAAAACTGAGCCATCAACACTTACATCAGCTGTAGCCCATAAAGTCCCTGATGGAAGACCAAGATCAACATATTCATGACCTTCATGCATATTAATCTCCTCTGCGGGTAATTCAGCAGTTCTATCATCCTGGCATGAAAGAAGCAGAAACAGACCTAAAACAAATAATATATCAATTAATTTTTTCATCTCATCTATATAATATACACTTATCTAATTTCGATTTTCCAATGGTTTCTTTGGCAATGTATACGTAAAAGCCAAAACTAGAAAACCTATCACTACTGTAGTGATTGCAGAAACAATATATCGCATACGGAGAGCCTCTCCTGTACCTCCACTTACAAACAAATCGATATAATAAGGTGAAATAAACTGCCCGAGTTGTGCAACAGACATGATAATAGCTACACCGAATGTACGCTGGCGAGGGGTTACAATACGAGGAAGATACAGCGAAATAGGAGGCAAGGCAAATCCTCCGCCCAAACCTACCACCAGACATCCCACCATCAGTACACCATATGAATGGGAATAAGCGATTATCAGATATCCTGATGCCATAATCAGGGTAGCAAATGGCATGGTCCAGTCTTTCAAGCTTCTCATAATCCAGGCCAACATCACTCCTGCTATGATAGCAGGAATACGCATCAAAGAAAGAGCATATCCGCACTCTTTGGCATCACCGATATGTTCTACATCCATAAACAATGCCAAATCCGTATTAATAACGAAATAACAGGCAAAAATCATCATTGCGAAAAAGGCCAGCACAAAAATCTTCTTGCTCATCTTCTTGCTTGCCCCGTTTGCCTTCTCTGCTTTATAAGGAGGAATAGAAGGCATAAATAAAGAAGTCAAAACAATAGAAACAATAACAAAAGCATAAGTCAAGAACGAATATCGCCAGGATATACTGGCCAGAATTCCTGACAAACTCATGAATACAAGTCCTCCTAACTGATTGGATGCACCCTGTATCCCCAACAACTTACTCCGCTTGTTGGTATCAGGAGCAAAATCAAAGATTAGAGAAGTAGACAAAGGAGTCATGATACCCAGTCCAAGCCCAAAAAAGACGCGTGTCAACAACAACAATTTGAAATCATTGACAAAGCCTCCCGCAACTCCAAAAACCAAAAATAGGGACATTCCGGTAAGCAATAATTTCTTCTTATCGATGCGAGCGGTCAGCCGGGCAGAAAACAGTCCCATTGGCATCATGATAAGGGTAGGCAAAGTCAACACTAGTTTAGCCTGTGTAGCCGATATACCAGGAAAAGCTTCCTTTATAGCTGCCAAGGCAGGTGATATCGCTGTAGGAGCCATAATTGTAAGCAACGATACCGAGAGAATAGAAGGTATCAGCATCTTTGAATATTTCTCATTTTTCATATTTTCCATTTTTCAATCTCTTTTTCATTACAAGAACATACGTGTCGGTTTACCCACAGTAATACTCAACCGCAGATAATTTACTACTCCACCTATATAAGACTGATAATCATCATTGAAATTCTGCCAGATAAACTGAGGTGTACAATAATAAGTCAACACCATTCTATTCGTAAGATTCACTTTAAAATATGCACATACGTTCAATGCCGTAAAACGATCAGTCAATGCTCCCTGTACTTCAGCTTCCAAACCTGCCTGAGCCAAGAACTTCAACGATGGAAACACTTTGGCTGGAAACAAGCGAACTCCTGTAGAAGGAGTAAATGTTTCCTTAAAGGAATCACTTTCATCGGTAACTACCGGACTCAGCTGACTGATATAATCAAATTTACCACTGGCATGAGGTATCAAACCGACAAAGCCCAAATTTCCTCCCACATTCAGAAAGACTGAACTATTGGGTCGCTTGTATGCCATTTCAACTTCGTAAGAGAAATATGTATTTGTACTTGAAAAGTCCGGAAGATATTTTGCCAGATCAGTTTTGAACTGTCGGTTCACTGATAAAATGCCGTGAAATTGAAATCCCTTTTTAAACGACTGGTGGATACCTGCGTAGACTGCCTTCAAATTAAATGGCTTGAACTGTGGTTTCAATCCGATGAATAACGACGGGCCACCTTTTTTCTTAAAACTAGCATCGAATTCAAAGGCATCATTGATGAAAAGCCGACGTCCAAATACATGAGCCGATGTCTCCTCCAAAGCGATTCGACCAAAAAACTGCGATTCAGATACGGTATTAGCTAATCTTCCTAAACGGAACTTGAAATTCCTGTGAAAAAAATGTTCAAGCTCCAAATTGGATATAGTAACCATGGCCGAAGACGATCCGGAATTGTCATTCAAAAAAGTTATAATGGAATATACATTTGTACGTTCTGGCAGAGCGGCTGTCAAATTCAAGTCAACCCGCTGTCTATAATAAGACTTGTTTGCAAGCGCTGAAGTCATTTCATCCGGATTTGAATTGGCTAAAGCTATGTCTTGAGCCATCTGTATACCCAAGTTCACCACGTTTTTTTTTGTGACATCCACGTCAAAACCTTCACTTGTTTGAGCATAGTCATTGGCCGCATTAAAAACAGAGTCTTTTCCTACTTCAAATTTGATTTGCTGAGCTTTCACTTGCCAGACTCCCGCCAGAAGGAACAAAGACAATATCAATAACCTATTCATAAGCATCCGAATAAAATACACGAATTTACATCAACTTTACCACTTGAGTGCCTAAACCTTACCTAAACTGAAAGGAGGATACACTTCACTGTCCACAAGTACATCAATGATGCAAGGTTTATTTCGGGCAATAGCATCCTGCAAAGCTGGTACGAACTCATCCAGTTTCTCCACCCGATATCCCTTAGCTCCACAGGCCTCTGCATATCTGACAAAATCAGGATTATCAAACTGCATATATGCCTCATCATTATACATATTCAACAAGAATTTCTTGATGATATTAAACTCGCTGTTATTAAAAATAACCCAGATTACCGGAATATTATACTGAACTGCAGTCATCAGTTCGAAACCTGCCATCTGATAGCATCCATCACCCACTCCGGCTATTACCACCTTATCCGGATTTGCACATTTCACACCTATACATCCATTTGTATGACTGGCCATCGGACCAAAACTTCCCGGATTCTGATAACGCTGATTCTTTGCCAGCTTCAGATAACTGCTCAACCACAACATATGCGATCCCGCATCGCCCATGACAATTGCATTTTCCGGAAGATTGTCTGACAGTAAGCGTACGATATCTCCCGGGAAAATACGCGGTGCATCCTGATGTACAGGTTCATCATAGTAACGTCCCGTCGGAAGTACTGGAACCTGTGGTTGCACAATCTGTTGCTCTTCCAGTAATCTCAATAACCCTTTCAATGCAGGTTTTACATCGCTTACAACAGGTACATCAGCCGGATATACCTTATTGATTTCAGCCGGATCGATATTGATATGAATCAACTGTTTACCCTGATAAAGATCTGGTTTGAATGAAAAAGTAGCATTCTGTGCAAAGGAATTACCCATTGCAAGTACAACTTCAGCCTGTTCAAAATAAGTATTGGCAGCCTTGTCACCCGAAGTTCCATACATTCCTAAGCAAAGAGGATGATTTTCAGGAAGCAAGCCTTTAGCATCCATCGTTTGTACAAACGGAATCTGATAGTTCTCTATCAGCTGCTTCAATTCAGCAGAAGCCTCACTACGCACACATCCATACCCTATCAGGGCCAGAACCTTTTTATGCTGGCAGATAGCATCACCCAAAACTGTAGCTGCATGCTTTAATGCAGATTCTTCAGGACATACTTCCTTCACTTTAAACTGAATAGGACGATAATTGGTAACTTCGGCAGTCGTCACATCTTTCGGTATATGAATATGTACCGGTCCCGGACGTCCTTCGAAAGCAGTATTAATGGCATCTTCCAGAATATCACAAGTGTCTTCCGGTCTTTCCAATATGTAAGATTTTTTAGTCGTAGCAGCAAACATGGCATGAGAATCAGGTGTACGACTCAGACCAGTAGATTCATTCAACGCTCCTTTGCCACGCTGGCTCATAGATGTATACCCCGTAATAGCCAATACAGGAAGGGAATCGGACAAGGCTACTGCCATTCCGGAAAACAAATTAAAGGCACCTGGGCCACCTGTTGCAAAGCATACTCCCAGATGATTAGGGTTAAACATTGTATATCCACAAGCCATAAACGAAGCTGCCTGTTCATTACGGATAATAATTGTTTTGATTTTCTTTGAATCACGCAAGGCCAACAGCATGGAAGCGTTCACCTGACCACTACCTCCAAAAACATACTGTACGCCAAAATCCTCAAGTACTTTTACAATTGTTTGGTTTACATCCATGATTTCTTATCTTTTGAATGATTTATTTATTTTCAGTTTCGTGAGCCCATTCGTCAGAGTTAAACTTTGCTTTCGCACTTTTAGGAGGGTTATCAGAAAACAACATTCCTCCTGTAGCGGCCTCATTCAGGCCATAACCGTTGAAAAACAAATAAATACGGTCCTTAGGAACATTTGTTACTTCCGAAAAAGTGGAAATGAACTTATCAGCTACAATCCGTTTCTGTTCATCTGTCATTTCAATACTATGAATCACAATTGCTGGCATAACACAAAGTATTTTAAAAAAGAAGTGAACCGGAAATCACCGAATCCGGCTCACCTTCTTCTGTTATTCAATAATTATTTAATAGCACTCAATACTTCTACAATCTTATCGCCGTATGCGATAGAAGATTCAACAGATGTACCGGTAATGAACGGATGATCGTAATAAACCTGAGGACTTTCACGGTTAGCATTAATACGAGCAATGCAGGCACCGTTTGGACCTACAGCATCACGAACCAAATCTTCAATCGGCCACAAGAAACCCGGAGTAATTACATTCGTTCCGCAATTATCTGGAGTTGCTCCGTACAGTTCGTATGACATTGCCATACCTGGACCATAGAAGTCCCATGCACGTGGATGAGCACAAATTTTCTTTCCATAAATGATAGACTTGTAATCGTTTTCCGGATCACGCAAGAATACCAATGTAGAAACAGCATAACACAAGGCTGCTACAATTTTGCCACTCTTATAGGCATCCATAATCAATTTATGAAGCTCCCAGCAGTTACACATGTCAAGCATGGCACCTGGACCACCTGTCAAAGCGATGGCATCATAATCGGCCATGTTCACTTCAGAGAATTTCAACGGATGTGCCCATTCCTCACCGTCTACCAGTTCCTTGCAACGGTCACAAACTTCTTTCGGATTTGTTTTAATATTCTGTACACCATCTACAAAGTCAGGATCAACACTAATCTGGAAAGGAAGCGGTTTTTTACCCTGAGGTGTAGCCAATGTTACTTCAAAACCGGCCTTCTTACATGCATCCCACGGTGCTTGCAATTCTTCGCCCCATGAACCATAGTTAGTCGCAATGATTAAAACTTTTTTTGCCATAATTGCTAGAAATATAAAAATTAAACATATAGGCAATACTGCCCCATTTCATATACACTTTTTTATTTTACTCAGTTACCGGTCTTATCGCCTGTATACTGGTACGAGGATGAGGGAACCATTGTAATTTCCCTTGAAGGAAACCATAATTAAAAGCAGTCGTTCTTTCCGTAACTTCTCCTTCGTACGTACCGTTAGGAACATAAGGCGTTGTACACGTAGGATCGGCCGTACTGCTCCAATACCATCCGCTCACTCCCCGTCCTCCAGCAAAATCTGTAGAATGACGATAGCCCGCAGCCGGGAAATAGAGCGTATTGGTGGTTATTACCTCACCATTCACTTCCACACTGTATTCATATTTATACCCCAGTTTTACTCCATCTTCCAGCCATTCTACCGCATCCGGCTTCATGTCCTGATAACCTTCAGCATCGTCCTCTAAGGCTGCAAGCTCGTTGAACTGGCCTTTCCCACCCGAAGGTGTTCTCCAACTTCCTCCTAATTGCACACGGGCAATGTCACAACCATGACTACTGTTCGTGTCATATACGATTTCATCCCCCTGCATTTGTCCCGAATCTACTACATACCGCTCCAACTCCGAATCAGCATAAAGCATCTTGCCGGAACCGTCGCCAAAACTGAACAGGTCCCATTGAGTACCTGCCGGTAAAGCAACGTAAGCATCGGGAACATTGGCCTTCAGCCGGGAATCCATACCCAAAAAGACACCATCCACCGCTTCAGCTTTTGTTTCATCCATTGTTGCTATATGATAAGCGACTTCTGATTCCTCACCATCCTCGGCATTGATTTTTGTTGCAATCAGATTTCCACTGGCCCAATAAACAGGTATGTCAGAGTTTCCTCCTCTGTTTATACCCATATAATAGGAAACAATCCAATCGTTCACATAATATTTACCACCCGCCTGAGGACTTCCTGAAACAGTCAGCAACGTACTGCCACCATCCTTATCAGGCAAAACAAGCAAACCGGCATTGACCTCTTCCTGGGTAAGAACATGAAAATACTTAACGACTCCAGGTATACATACCCAAACAGTCTGATTAACGTACCTGCTTAAATCAACATCAAAGATCACTTTACCCTCTTCATTGACTGTCGAAGCAACCAAAGACTCCTCCTGTCCGGAAACCCCGATCTGCACAGACAATCCATGTCCCTTTGACAAGCCGCTCTCCGTTGTATCTACTACAAAAGAATGAAAGGCTTCATAATCTGAACAACTCCACAAAACACAACCACACAAAAGAGGGAAAAATATCCTAGAAAAATTAAAGTTCATCTACTAATTCTATCCTCAGTCCATCCACATTTTTCAACACACACGTATCACCTCGCATACGTCCGGCCTCACACTGGTACACCACACTTTCGGGTACTATCTCGGCAGCAGAAGTTCCACCTTCCAGCAACAGACAGGTATGAGAAAAGTCGAACACACCGCTGTTGCAGACAAACAGGTCTCTGGTCTTGGCAAAATCACGGACTTCCGTACGCCATCTGCCTATTTCTATCGGATAAGGAAAATCCTTTGCCGATTGTACATTTGCTCCCAGTTCAGCTACCTGAAAATCATAAGGTCCCGACTTTGTCACGCGGATGGTTCCAGTGTTCTCCATTCTGTGAACCTGTTCTTCCTTGCCAACCATTTCACTGTAAATACCAAAAGCTACAGCCTGTGGAGTAGATTCCTCGCTTCCTTCCAGATGTACAGTCACAGTTCCGTTGTTAATAATGGGAGGAACAGGCGTCTTGTTCGGCAATGAATGCTCATAAAAGGCACACGCCAACGGATACGACTGATAAAGAAACGAAACCTTATTGACGATATACCGGGCCATTGAAACAATATGTATATCACCTTCATTGATGATATGCGTATTGGCAAACCGTGCCACGGTCATGATTCTTCCTGCCGATTTCACATGGATAGAGCCATAATTGGCAATCGTCCCTCCCAGTCCTGTAGTAGCCAGTATACGGATGGTAGATGCACGCTCCATGTCCAGATTAATCTTGCCGTTGTTGATAATGGTCATGTTGTTGGCGGGTACGGCTATACCGCGCGCCTGAGTAGCAAATGATCCGTTTCCCAACAAATGGATCTCTCCGTTGTTGATAATGGTAGAATTTTCACCAGCCAGCAAGGTTTCTCCGTACACCGGAGTCTCTGAATCAATATCCTGATCAAAATAAATACGTATGATACCATTGTTGATAATCATAGAATCTTTTCCGGCAGCCATGGCAAAACATTTGATAAAACGGTAAATGCCATTCGTATCTTCGGGAACCGATTTGATCTGTTCCTTGTAAGCCTTTACCATCTCACTCAAATGAATCTCGATAATCCCTTCATTTACCAATGTCGCATTGGAAGCCAGATGATGTCTTCCCGGATTTTCCGGATCATCAACCAATGCAGCCATACCATACAGCGCAATGTTACGACCGTTCAAAACCTGTCCGGCGGCAATGGCCTGTTCGGTTATATCTGCCACATTACCAGGCTGTGGACTGGTTATCAGAATATGATTACGATTCACACAGTATTCTCCATATCCAGCACGAAGACTCTGCTCTGAACATATCTGTTGTTTATCCATGATTCAAATTTATTATTTCAATCGTCTCACTTAAAATATTCTCACCTCAAAAGTTTCTCCGGCCTCCCGTGAAGCGGGCAGCTGATACACCAATTCATTCTTATCAACTTCGGACACCGTACCTGTAAGCTGTAAATCCATACCGGTCAAATCGAACCTGGCACTACGGCTCATGAACAAATCATGAGAAGAAGCAAAATCACGGGCTCTTGTTTTCCAGCGTCCGATCTTTACATTTACCGGAAAATCGCCAACAGACTGTATGTTTACACCTACTTCCGCCGTATTATAATGAACAGGACCTTCCTGAGTAACCTCTATGGTTCCTTCGTTTTCCATCCGATGTACCGGTGTCTCACCATTTGTACCAACCTGGTGGCAATAGAATCCAAAAGCGACGGCATTAGGACCGGACAATTCGGTACCTACCAGATGTACTTTGATTGTTCCACGGTTTACAGCCGGACAAGTAGGCAGATTATTGGGCAGGAAATGTTCGTACATAGCCGTGGCCAAAGGATCGAACTGATAATGATAAGAGACCTTATTCTCCAGGAAGGTGGCAAGCGAAGTCACATCAATTTCTCCATTATTCATCATTCTTGTCCCTGCCAGACAGCCTAGCACCATGATCCGGCCACTTGTCTTTACCCGAATAACTCCATTATTCGTCAACGAACCGAATTGGCCGGCTGTATGAAGAATACGCGTCTGGTATGCACGTTTCAAATCGACAGTAATTTCTCCGTCATTGATGATCTGCAGATGGCTGTCCATACTGCCTACCCCCCTG
>ERZ773133.803-NODE-803-length-41864-cov-7.976249_pt1 | contig 41864 bp, 32 predicted proteins | sample MGYA00580861_ERZ773133 | MGnify/ENA primary metagenome ERZ773133 (study PRJEB29015, sample SAMEA2737844) | human gut metagenome | biome: human gut; feature: human-associated habitat; material: faeces | place: China | collected 2012 ...
AAAAGCTTCTTTGCAATTTCCGATATTCAACTTTTATCCAGATAATCTCTCCTGGTATCACTTGTTCCGTTAATACATTGCTTCGATACTCATCGCCTACATATTCTGAGAGGAAGATTCTGTACTCTTCTTTTTCCCTTTTTACTCCGATCTTTATGTAGCTGTTCTCATCGTAGTAACAGGTCATTCCGGTATCTTCTTCCTCATCCAGCTCTGGAATCACGAAACAACACTGAGCAGTTCCCTGGAACTTATCTTGGCGTTTGAGTAATGCGCCTCTGCAGGCAACCTGGTTCAGATCATATCCATTTCCCTGAATTTCTAATGAGTTTTCACCATTTTCAGCAACTGCCTCATATACTTTTCCCTCTGCAAATGGTCTCGGACTCATCCATAACTGTTTTTTCCAAAACGGATATCCACCACATGGCCTCACATCCCTACTAACGGCCTTTTCATCATATTTCCAAGGCATTTTCTGCTGATCCGACGGGCCGCGTCCTCCATTGATGATGGGCCATCCATCTGGAGTCCAGGTTAACGGATCCATAGCTGTTTCCCTTCCAAGAATGCCGTATTCCCCATTTAGAACCCGGAGACATAAGTATACAATATACCATCTTCCATCGGGAAGCTGCACCGGCTTTCCATGTCCACAGCATTGGATCAGAGCATCCTTTTTCCACTGATGAAGAATGGGATTATAAGGACTCGGCTCGTATGGTCCATCGATATGGTCTGCCCTGGCTACGGTGATGCAATGCCCTTTCCCGGTTCCGCCCTCTGCTAAAAACAGATAATAGTATTCATCCTTTTTCAACAAATGCGGTCCTTCTGGCTTTCGCTTGTTATCGCCATACCACAATAGTTTCCCTGGTTCCTTTATGGCTTTACAGTCACTGGTCAGTTCGATGATCCTGGCTCCTTTATTGAGGAGCATGTATTTTCTGCCGTCATCATCGTGGAAAATAGACGGATCAATTCCATCATCATTCAGAAATACCGGTTTCTCATAAGGACCTTCCGGCTTTTCGGAAGATGTTACCATCTGGAGCCGTTTCGGCCGCATATCATCATTTCTCCGCAGAGTAGCTGTAATATAAAATCTGCCGTCACAATAAGAAATATCTGGTGCCCAATATCCCATTCCACCATGCAAATTTTCTAATTCCACTGCCCATTCCGACTCTGTGATGGCATAACCAATTACATTCCAATGGATCAGATCTTTTGAATGGGAAATGGGAATGCACGGAAAATACACAAACGTGGAATTCACCATGTAATAGTCATCATTGACCCTCACGATAGATGGATCTGGGAAAAAGCCCCTCCGTATTGGATTGTGATAGGTATCTTCATAAGAATATCCCAGATGTGATTCCAGATACTGGTTTATCTCTGTAAATCTCAGTTCCGCCGCCAGATCCCACGGTGTTTTTCCTTCACAGTCCGCCTCCAGCGGATTCAATCCGATCCGTTCCACCAGATATTTCACCAAATCAGCATTCCCGGATTTTACCCCATACCACAAAGTATTATGATGGTTTTCATCAAACACCGTCATGTCCGCAGCACCATATTCACTCCGCTTCCTTACTTCCTGCAGATCACCCTGTTCTGCCGCGCTCCATAACTCTTCTGTCAACAGCTCTTCCTGTGTTTTACCTGTCATCGCCATATGACATCTCCCTCTAAAACAGACTTATACGCCACGTGTAATTCCCTGCTCTTCAAATGGAGCTGCTAAAATCTTCTCTTTTTCTACGTGAAGAGCTCCAGTTGGACATACCTGGAAACAGTAACCGCAGCCAATACACTTGTCCGTTTTCATCGCCGCTTTTTCTTTCATCTCGATGCCTTCATGCCAGCACACATCCACACATCGTCCGCAGCCAATACACTTGTCACTGACCTGGGCTTCCTGATAAGCGTCTGCCAGACGATTCTGACGCATCGCTGTAAAATCTTTATCCATCTGGAACAGCTTTAACGCGTCGCCGCAAAGACTATCCATATCCCGGTAACCGTTCTTGTCCATAAAACGCTCCAGATCCGCGATCACCTTCTTACATGCACCAACGCCTCCGGAACAAGCTAATGCGCCAAACTGTACTGCCTGACTGCCTGACATGAGGATTCTTGCAGCCTGTTCATAATTGAAGACTCCGCCGCCGCCATACATCGGGATCTTGCAGCCGGCTGTTCTCGCCTCTGCGATGGAATAGCAAACCAATGGCGTCGCCTGGGTTCCGCCATAACCTGCACCTGGTCTTGCCTGAGTGGTTCTCCAGTCCAGATCAAAATAGAAGCCTTTCCATCTGGCGGTAGGTCCTGCTGCCGTAGCTCCTGCCGCCTCCGCAATGCGGATGGATGTCAGCACATCTGTAGACTCAATAGCCAGCTTCGCCATGATCGGCATATCCGGCACTGTCTTCTTCATCAGCTCAATACTGTGGCGGAGCAGCTGGTGATAAGCGAACGTCCGGTCCTTGGCAACCGCAACACCTGGGGTATTAAAATGAAGTTCAATGGCGTCAGCGCCAGCTAATTGCAGTTCTTTTGCCTGTCTGGCCCACTCTTTTTCCCAGTTTCCACCACGTACAATATCGCTGTAATGTCCCACAGAAACCCAGAGCTTAATGTCACTGTCCATTTCTCTCTTGATCTTCTGTACCTCTTCGCAATACTGCTCCAGGGTAGTTACCGAATCCGGAAGTTGTCTTCCAACCGCATGACTATGAATACTCATCTGTCCTGAAAACATTGCCCGGCTATCTGGCCCAATATAACTACCGCCACCAGTTCCATGTCCAAAATTGCGAAGTACAATTGCTCCTGGTCTCATAGCTGCTGTTTTTAATACATTTTTTGCCCCCTGTGTTGCTGGACTGGATGCCACTACAAATGGATTGATCATATCCAGTGATTTTACATATAAATCTGCCATATCTGTTTTCCTCCTGAATCATTTTAGTTTTTTAAGATCTCGTGAAGTGTTTTTGCGTCTTCCAAGAACTGCTCTTCTGTGTTCCCCATAACAAATTCCAGCAGGCCAAACCGATTTTCCTTCTCATCAACCTGGCTTAAATACTGGCTCCACTCCTCCACACCTTCTCGCAAAGGTCTCCGGACGCCATCCAGCCAATAATAAATATGTAAATTCAGAAGACGGTTCCGCTCTCTCAAAAGCCGTAATCCTTCGCACCGTTCCTCCATAGAAAGCGCTACTGTTGGCTGCCACAGACAATATAAATTATCCTGGTCCGCCAGATTTAACAGATTCGTTGCGGATTCATTGGTGTCTGTCAGCGTATTTTTATGCCACTCAAAAGCGATTTTAATTCCTTCAGCTTCTGCCATTTCTCCTATCACAGCAGCTTCTCTGGCAAGTGCCCTGACTTCTTCATCGCTGACTTCCAAAGACGGCTTTGTTCCAGCCCATATACGGATCAACGGAGCTTTTAGCTCTTTGGCTGACACCAGAGAAGCCTGAAAAACGGTCTTAGGATCTTCATTTTGTCCCAAACGGTAATATGAACCATAGGCCGCCACGGTCAGACCTGCCATCTGGGTCTTTTTTAACAATTCTGCGGCGCCTTCTGGATCCCCAGGCATTACATGGGCATTTTCCGACCACTCCACGGCCTGAAGATCTGCTTCCTTGCATAGTCTTATGATATCATCTGCCGTTTTCTCACGAAACGTGGCGGATACCATTCCTGGAATTATCATAACAACACCCCCTTTTACATATCCAGAACTTTCTGCCAGATTCCCTCATCTACCGGGATACCCAATTCCATATTTTCTTTTCTGACACGCATCATATTTTCTCCTGGATAATAAACCGGATGATCCTCAGACACCGGAAGGGACGTCTTCATATCACAGAGAGTCTCATCGATATGTTTCATCAATACCTCTTTATCTTCAAAAGCGTCCAGGCTGATCGCCATAAATACCTGGGAAAGTTCCGTTTCTACTGGCAGTTCTCCCACCATTCTGGAGGTACGTCCGCCTGCTAAGGTTGCCGCAATCAGGTCTAAAGCCAGAGACAGTCCTGAACCTTTCCAATAACCGATCGGAATACACTGATGGGTTTCCAGAATTTCCGCTGCGTTTTTGGTAATTTCCTGTTCTTTATTGTATCCACCATCTACCGGCAGTTCTTTTCCAGAACGGGCGTAGCTTTCCAGTTTTCCATAAGAGAACATGGACATGGCCACATCCACCAGTACCGGGGTGTCTCCGTGAGGAATTGCAAGAACCACTGGGTTATTTCCCAATCTGGCTTCCCGTCCGCCCCACGGTGGCATATTAGGAACGGTGTTCGTCCACAGAATTCCGATGCAATTTTCTTCCACTGCCATCAGTCCGTAATTGCCAGGTCTCATCCAATGGTTCGTATTGGATAAGGCCACGCATCCCATGGTATGTTTCTTCGCCAGCTCAATGGTCCGTTTCATGCAGGCATAAGCGTTTAAATTGCCTGGTCCCTGCTGTCCATCGTATCTCTCAAAGAATCCAAAAGACTCTTTCAATACCGGTTCCGCCTGAATATTCACGCAGCCTTTATCAATGCTGGTCATAAACTTTGGAAAACGGTTTAATCCATGTGTGTATACGCCATCTCTGCTAGCATCCGCATATAATTTTGCGGAAAGCTCTGCTTTTTCTTTTGTAAAACCCCGTTTTAATAACACACGTACAAATTCCTGATACATGGTATCATAACTGACTCTCATACTCTCATCCTCCTGAAATTAACCTTTTACTGCGCCAATCATCACGCCTTTTACAAAATATCTCTGAATAAACGGATAAATGGCCAGAATCGGAACTGTCGCCACCACAATGGTTGCAAACTGAATCGTTTCACTGATCATATAATCATCAGCGCCTGCCGTCATCGCTGTCGTATCATTCTGCAACAGGATCTCACGAAGTACCAGCTGCAATGGATAACCAGACTTATTGCGGATAAACAGCATGGCATTAAACCAGGAATTCCAGTGTGTTACCGCATAATACAAGCAGATAACTGCAATGGTTGGTTTTACTAGTGGTACCATGATCTTCCAGAGAATTGTCCACTGGTTTGCTCCGTCCAGTTTCGCTGACTCTTCCAGACTGTCCGGCACAGAAACCATGGCGGTTCTCATGATGATCAGGTTATAGGTGCTGATTGCCGAAGGAATAATCAACGCCCAGATACTATTATTTAATCCCACCCCTTTTACTACCAGGTAATGTGGAATCATACCTCCACTGAAATACATGCTGAATACAATGGCCATCATCAAAAATCCGTTCCACATAACATTTTTTCTGGACAAACAATATGCTGCAATCAAGGTCATGATGATATTGATGGTTGTTCCAACTACCACAATAAAAATGGTATTTCCATATCCTGTAATAATATTTTTATTCTTGATCACCGCTTTATAAGCATCCAGACAAAATCCCGCTGGTTTCAGCAACAACCCCTCATGGCGTACATATGCAGACGGATCACTAAAAGATGCTGCAACCACATGAATCAGAGGGATCAGGATCACTGCAATCAGAATACACATAAAAATCACATTGCAGACATCAAAGATCTTACTTCCCAAACTGGATTTAATTTTATTTTTTGATACATGCGCTTCTTTCATTTTCATCCACCTCCTTACCACAGACCGTTTCCGCTGACTTTTTTACTAATCTTATTGGTAATGGTTACCAGCATAAAGCTGACAAGGTTATTAAATAAACCTACTGCCGCACTGTAACTGTACTGGGCATCAATCAGACCTTTCCGGTATACATAGGTGTTGATAACATCTGCAGTGTTATAGATTGCCGGATTATATAACAGCATGATCTTCTCATATCCGACATTGAAGATCTTACCCATTTTCAAGATCAGCATAATAATAATGGTAGGAATCAGGCAAGGAATCGTAATGTAAATCACCTGTTTAAAGCGTCCTGCTCCATCTACCTTTGCCGCATCATATAATTCCTGGTCAATTCCGGCAAGAGCTGACAGATAAATAATAGAGTTCCATCCCAGGGTCTGCCACACCTCTGTTAAAATGTAAATCGGAAGAAAATATTCATTTTTATTAAGAAGGCTTTCCTTCGGAATTCCAAAAAGAGTATTTAAGATGGAAGTAATCCCGCCATTGCTGCTGGTCAGTTTCACCACAATACCACAAATAACAACCGTAGAAATAAAATGTGGAATGTAAGTAATGGTCTGTACCCATTTTCCAAACAGCTGGCTGCGAAGTTCATTTAAAAGAAGCGCCAGAATAATTGGAAGAGGGAATGTCAAAAGAGAACAGATACTGATTCGGATCGTATTCTTTAACAAACGACTAAAATAATAATCTCCAAAGAAATTCTTAAAATGCTTTAATCCAACAAAATTGCTTTCAAGAAATCCTTTCGCAGGTTTATAATCCATAAATGCGATAGACAGACCAAACATCGGTCCAAACTGAAAGATCAGATAATACAAAATAACAGGAAGAAGCATCAGATACAGCATCCAGTTATGATGAAAATCCCGCACCACCCTCTGACGGAATGTCATCTGGATTCCATTGATCATAACTCCTTCATTCTTTTTTGTCCGTTTCATATAATGTACCCCCATTTTTCCCGGATCTGTATACTGCATCCAGAATTTTTACGCTGTTTAATGCCTCTTCTCCACTGACTGGAAATAGTCTTCCACTCTTGATACAATCATAAAAATCTTTAATCAGAAAGCCATGGCCACTGCCCCAATAGTCTTTCCCCAATACGACTCCTGATGAATAATCACTGGTTGTAATCTTCCCATCAATTTCGGTCGTCACTATATTTCCAACCATTTTGACACTGCCTTTTTCACCGATGATCTCCAATTCTACCGGTGCGTTTTTCACATAGCAGTTTGTTGCGTAAAATAGAAGCCGCTGTCCTTGTTCCCCCATCATCAGAATATCTGCGGTATCTTCTACTTCAATAACCTCTGAAAGGCGCTTTGTAGAAATGGATGCACGGGCTGATTTTACCGGACCAGCCAGCCATTGCAGCAGATCCAGCGTGTGGATCGCCTGGTTGATCAGCACACCGCCCCCTTCGGTTGCCCATCTGCCTCTCCATGGAGATTCTGCATAATACGGCGGTTTTCTGTCCCAGGTAACAGATCCCTTGGCTCCGATCACCTGACCCAGCTTTCCGCTTTCTATCAGCTGTTTCATATACACAGATGCCTCGTTATAGCGGTTCTGGAAGCAAACCCCTAATTGCTTTCCAGAATCATCTCTGGCCCGGATCATTTCTTCTGCATCTTTAACACTCAATGCCATCGGTTTCTCGCTTAACACATGTTTTCCTGCATGTAACGCATCAATGGCCATCTGGGCATGCAGGTAATGGGGCGTACAGATATGTACTACATCAATTTCCGGATCTTTTAACAATTCCCGATAATCGGTATCAATCTTCCCAATCCCCCAGTTCTTAGCCGCTGTCTCCGCTTTTTCCCGTTCGATATCACAAACAGCCACACATTCTGCATCTTCCAGATTTTTTAATGCTTTGAAATGATTCTTTGAAATCAATCCGCAGCCAATCACCGCTGTACGCAGTTTTCTCATAAGTCCATCTCCTCTTTTCTCTTTTTCTCTTCCAGTTCTTTCCACTGGGTCGGAGTGATTCCCTCATACTGCTTAAAGATTCTTAAAAAGGTTCTCTGGCTTCCAAATCCACACCCGATTGCCACATCCTCCATCCTGGCATTTTCTAATAACATCTCTTTTGCGTAATCCAATCGCACCTCATGAATATACTGGGACAGTTTTCCATTTTCCATCTTCCGGAACAACTTGGATAAATACGCTGCCTGGACATGAAATTGTTCTGCAATAGAATTCACACTTAATTCCGGTTCTTTATAATGCTCTTCCACATATCTGCGGATCACCTGATACAGCTGGTCTTTTTCTTCTTCTTTTTCCCTCTGATTATAGGCTTCCACTTCCTGACATACAGCTATCACCAGATTTTTCAGTTCTTTCTCCATCTGTTCCCGATCATTCTGTCTGCACGTTTCCATTAGGGATTTCTGTCTGGAAGACATGGAAGTCTCTTTTACCATTTTCCCTGCGGAACGGATAATACTGGAAATAATATTGCTGACCAGATACTGCATTGCTTCTGGTGCCAGACAGTTTACCCGGTTTTCCTGCAGCAGCATCTCAATTTCTGCACAAGCTTCTTCCGTCTTTGCCTCCATAATGCTGTGTGTCAAACGTTTTTCTACATCAATTGGATACCTCAGCAGCGTATCTTTTGAAAGCAGATTAATCTGGCCATAACTGATCACATCTGTTCCATTTTCTTTCTTCTGATACTGAAACACCATCTCCACTTCCTGATATGCCTGCCAGATCTCAGCAGCGCCTTCGTGAATCTCACTTAATGCTGCATGATATGGAAATTTAAAATGATCTGCAATAAATGTTCTTGAGATTTCCAGAACTTCCCGGATTGCTTCCCGTACAGTCTCAGCGTCATCGATCTCTGACCAGATCAAAAAAATCTGTTCCCCTTCATTTTCTTTATAGCAGATATTCTGAAATCCCTTGGAGCTTAAATTCTCTTCTGTAACATTCTTCAGGATAAACCAGGACACCTCCTGACTATCCACCTTCATATCTTCCGGAAGGTTCTCCACACGCTTTTTCATGCGGTAAGATAACACATAACTCCAGCTGTCCCCAATCGGAATTCCACATTGATTTAACAGTTCATCCCCAAGGGACTCATAAGCATGCTTTTCTGTCAGCAGCCGATGAAATACCGACTTGCTGATGGCGTTTTTCTGACGCATTATCACACTATTATTGGTCTTATTCTGATCCAGCAGCTTTTCCACGGAATTACTGATATAATCATACGCGTCACTGCTTAATTCTTTCTGATTACCGCCTTCCTGCTCTAAGATATCAACCATCTTCCGAAGCGGTCGGTAATGCTTGACCCCTGCATACCCAATTGCACAGCCGCTGACGGCCAGATATCCTAAAACCAACATTACAACCAGTCTCTGCAGTTCTGTGATCTCCGTAATATTCGCTTGTTCTCCCGTGATTACTGCATAATCCCAGTTTTCATATTTGGAAGGTAGAAAAGACACAACCGTTCCCTTTGCCAATGTACGACTGGTAAACGTTCCTTTTTCCGGTAAGTTTTCCGTTTCCATCATCTCCAGCAGAGAATTCTGATCCTTCTCACTGAGACTTGCCGTTGTTGACATTCTATGGTTGGTCTGGTCGATAATTCCCATGGATTCTCTTCCCTGCCCACTCCAACTGGACGATTTCATCATCTCATTCAGATCAATGATCATAATGGCGTACACTGGAGGAGTCTGTCTGCTGGTTGCATCCAACGGCTTTAACAAAAGCGTCTTTTCCTCTCCATCAACTGTCCGTAACGGAAAGATCTGAGAAGTCCGGTATTCCCCTGAAATAATCGTAAAAAAATCTTCATAGGAAAAATCTGATCCCGACATGGAAATATCAAAGAAATCACGGCTGTTATTGTAGTATCTTCCAGACATCAATCCGTCCATCACCGGAAAATACAGGTAACAATCGTGGGTATCTGTATCAAACAACATCTCTTTTCCCAGATTTTTCACAAGTTTATACAGATCGTAGGAATTTACATCTGCATAGGCAGAGGCATTTCGCAGCTCCTTCACGGTTGTATTCATACTCGCCCGATTGGCAAAAGAGCGGAAATTCGCCACAGTACGATCCATCTGGATCTGGATCATTTCCATCTGGACTGCGTTTGTGTATTCTAGTTCTTTTTTCATCGCCTTGGTATAACGCATGGAACAATAAAAAATGGTCCCAATTGCCACAACCGACAAGACAATATAAGAAACGCTCCATTTGGTAAACATTGTATACAGATTTTTTTTCTTCTCCATTTCCCGAAAACTCCCCTTTTTATTTTTATGTACTTTCAAGTACATTTTTTAGCCGGGATCAGAAGCTTTTCCATTAGGAAATTACCGGATTTTTGCAGTGTTCCTGCAATTTTTTCAGATACAGTTCTGCATCTACCGGAATATCAACCCATTGGCCTCCCAACCAGGAGGAAAGATGAATGGCATTGGATATCTGCAGGCCCTTAATTCCTTCTTCGCCAGGTGCGATCCGCTTTGTCCCCTTTAAAATCGCATCACAGAAATTATTGATAATTCCCGGATGAGAAGTATAAGTTCCTTTTACTGGAATTTCGCATTCCCATACCTCTGGCTTTCCAAGTCCTTTTTTATAGGTTGCGTTGAACTCAGGCTCTGGAATCCGCAGACGATAAAATTTCAGCTTTCCGTCCTCTACTACTATCTTACCACGTTCACCAGATATCTCCAAACGATTCGTTCCTGGCGCATCTCCTACGGTTGTGATATAAACGCCTGTTGCCCCATTTTCATATTCTACAAAAGCAGTCACATCATCTTCCACTTCGATATTTCTATGTTTTCCATAGTAAACCTGGGATTTTACCCGTTTCGGCATACCGCACATCCACTGCCACAGATCCAGGTTATGCGGATTCTGGTTTAACAAAACGCCGCCGCCTTCCCCATCCCAGGTAGCTCTCCAGCCGCCCTGATCATAATAACTCTGGGAACGGTACCAGTCGGTGATGATCCAGATCACCCGCTTCATCTCTCCCAGTTCGCCACTTTCCAGCAGATCTTTTACCTTGATATATAATGGATTGGTTCTCTGGTTAAAATCCATGCAGTACACCAGTTCTGGATGCTTCGCCGCCACTTCATTCATTTTCTCAACCTGTTTCGTATAAACACCTGCTGGTTTTTCTACCAGGACATGAAGTCCAGCCTCCATCGCTTCAATCGCCATAGACGGATGCTCATAATGGGGAACCGCGATCAGCACTGCGTCAACCAGACCCGAATGAATCAGTTCACTGGCACTTGTAAAGGTGGTTAACTGTTCACCAAACATACTTTTTGCCAGCTCCAGACGTTTTTCATCAATATCAGCCACGGCAGTCAGATCAACCTGTGGTGTCTTTCCATCACGGATCGCCCGCCCATGTTGGCTTCCAATATTTCCATATCCGATAATTCCAAGTCTGACCTTACTCATAATCGTATTCCTCCAGTTTCCTTAACAATGCCAGGGCTGTCACTGCATCCTTCTCGATTTCGTCTGTTTTTCCCTCAATGCTGACCCTTCCGGTGTAACCGATCTTCTTTAATGTCTGGAAAAATTTCCGGTATTCCTCTCCCTCTTCGGATAATGGATATCTTCTTCCATGAGCTGCAGCAATATGGATATGTCCAAACTTCTTGATGCTTTCCATGGATTCAATGCTGTCATGGTTGGTCATCACATGGTAGAAATCCGATAATAAACCTACATTTTCATGGTCCACATCGGACTCTAAAATGGCTCCCTCTGACATAGTATTGATCAAATTGGTCTCCGCGCGGCTTAACGGCTCAATCACAATCTTCACGCCATACTGTGCCGCAATCTCTCCAGTCAGCCGGACTTTTTTTACCAGCTCCTGATACCCTTGCCCCAGGTTTAGATGTTCCGGACATCTTCTTACTTTTCCACTGCCAAAAACTACCACTTCCGCGCCCAAATACTGGATCATCTTCATGGCCTTGTGAAGAAATTCCGTCAATTCTTCATCCGTTGTTTCTCCACCTACGATGGACATAGTCTTTGGAAACAGAACATTGACTGCCTCACATTTTATGTTGGAGCTATCTAATTTTTCTTTTACCGCTGCTAATTCTTCCTCACTCAATGTCAGCATTTTACTGGCGTTCAGTTCGATATAGTCATAACCTGTCTGCTCCAGCAATTCGATATTCTCTGGATCTGTACAAATTCCATATCTCATACGTTTAAACCTCCTTACCAGGTGATTTTATCGGTTCCAAGTGTCAGAGTCTTTCCATTTTCCAAGAACAGCTGCACTTCCGTTTCGGTTACTTGTCCTTCTGTTTTTCCACCTTCTGGCCGGATAATCGTCAAGAAACGTACTGGAACCGGACCTTTGGTCTTCACCGCCAGTTGTGGAATTGGTTTCTTCCATGCATATCCATAAGAAATCCATCCACCGATCGGTTCTTCACTTCCTTCCAGAATCTCAAACTCCGTTTCTTTGGTTGCCTGGCTGATGAATTCATAACGTCTGCCCTTCTGGGAAGTGTATACAAATTTCCTCTTTCCCTCTTCTTTCAGATTTCCAAACGCAAAATTGAAATACAGGCGGAGATCATGTTCTTCCAGTCCAAGTCCAGTCACCTGATCATCAATCACATAAGTCCCATCTGTAAGACGGATGACTCTCCTCCGATGGTAAATTGGATCTTCCCGGTATACATAGCCGTTGTGGGAAATATCAATGATCTGATAATCCTCATTTTCCTCGAATTGATGGCAATACGTTCTGACACCGCGGACTCTTGTGACTCCCGGAACGGTTCCCATCTCATGATCGTCCACATATAAGGTATTGTGAGCCTTGGCAGATAAGAAATAATGTCTCCGGTCTTTCCAGCAGGAACTGTTGTAGATATAACGTCCACTGTCTGTCAGAATGTCTTCTCCTTTGATATGTAACTCCAGATGACCCGTATCATTATGAGAATGGCTGCTCTTTTCTCCACGCTCCAGCTGAACTCCATGTACATGGAAATAGTCATCATCTTCTCCCCAGCCAGTACGCATCACATAAATTCCTGCGTCTGTATATTTATAATTTCTCTGTTCTGGTTCTTTTCCTTCTTTTCGTCCGGTTGCCAACCATAAGTAATCTGCTTTTCCAGTGAGCGCATACATATTTTGGAAATACGCTCTCATTTCGTTTAAATCTTTCGGATTGAAGGTTAAATTCATTCCTTCATATAAAGATGTATCACATCGCCTTGTTAAAAGGTCATTCCGGTCTGCGTCTCCGATCATTGGAGTGGAAAAATCTGGTTTTACCAAGCTCAGTAAAAATCTTGCTGATTTTTCCAGTGTCGGCATGGCGTATGGAGCCACTGGGATATGATTCTTCATGCACAATTCCAGGCACTGGGTATACACACCTGCTGCAACCATATGGTAAATTGGGGTTCTTTCCATATGGATTCCATCATTATCAAAGGAATACTTGATCTCATGCATCACTCTTTGATATCCGGTAATCTTCCACTGGGACTTGATCTCCGGGAACATGATTCCACAGATCAGCAATGCGCCGGATTCCATAGTAAGCCAGTTGCTGGAGCGGTTGTGATTGCTGTAATGCCCCATCAGGAAATCTGCATGATCACATAACTGGATTAAAAACCACTGCCACCCTTCATTGTCCCAGGCTTTGGATCTGCGGAACGCTTCCATACACGGAAGCCATACCGTATAAATTCTCATGGCTGTTTCAATCGTGCGCCACGCATGCCCAGGAAACTTGAATTTTGTCTCAAAAGTTTCATCTTCCATAAACGGTTTTGCCGGCCAGTAAATTCCAAATTCCTTCATCTGGTGAAGAAATTCTTTGGTATACCGTTCATCTCCTGTCATCACATAGGCTCTTGCCAGCGGCTGCCAATAGATATGTCGGAATAACGACCAACTCCATTCATTATCCCTGGAAGTATCTGCCGTAGGATTAAAATCCCACTGGATCTCACCCGGAAACTGATGGCCATAAATCTTATGATTCATAACCTCTTCTGCTTCTTCCAGAACTTTCTCATCCTGGAAGTTCTTCATATCATCTACGGTAAATAAATACGCTGGAGCTGTTCTTGTGCGGAAATGTTCCACAACAGCCTCCATACACCCCTCATAATCCTTTTTCTCGTATAATTGGCCCGCCCGTTCTAATCCAGGAACCTGATAATCCAAACGATCCAACAACTCTATCAATCTTTCCATAACTGCACTCATCTCCTGTTTTACAAAATATGGGGGCGAAAATTCTCCACCCCCACCGTTCTTCATTAGTTTGCCATGTAGTTGTCGTATGCCTTCTGCATCATTACAATTGCATCATCAATCCCAAAATCATGAAGCTGTTTCTGATACCCATCCCATTCATCCATGGAAATGGTTCCAGAAATGAACTGTGCCTCCATTTCATCTGCTAATGTCTTTACATTACTCATAATGTCCGCATATCTCTCTGCATCTTCTTCTGCGACGCTGGTTGGTGGAAAGAAATGCTCGCCCATATCAGTCTTCATGGATAACTCTAATGCTTCCTTCTGGTTATCCTGCTCATAGTACTGCTCAATATAACCTTCATCCTGTACACAGGTACCGGATGTAGATGCTCTTGTATAGGCAGCTAATGCATTGGCTACCGAAAGACCATCTGGATTATTCATGATCACGTCAGTATAAACCGGCTTTCCGTCCTTCATTTCATAAGTTTCACCCTCAATACCAAAGTTACAGCATAAGTTGCCTTCTTCACTATACATCCAATCAATCAACCAGGCTGCTGCATCTACGTTTTTGCACTGGCTAGAAATCGCACTGGAAACACCAGATTTATCAAACAGGTTATTCATCTTGGAAAATTTCGCATTCTGCCCTTTTTTGGATGTTACAGGAACGGTACAACGGATATCTTCCTGGGTAATCTCTGGATCTGCATCATGCATGATCTTTGTATACTGTCCAAGACCCTGGCCAAATGGAGCATTCACTGCAGCACTCTTACCAGTTGTAAAATATGTCTGGTTGGAAGATTTATCTGCAACTAACCAATCACGATCAATGATTCCATCTGCATACCATGTTCTTAACTGTTCAATCAAAGCCTTTCTGCTATCTTCAATAAAACCATGTTTTACAGTACCATTATCAACATAGAAATCACCCCAGTTATCAAAAGCAGGAGACCATACATCTTTCATCCACTCTTTTCTGGTTACAAATGGAACTTCAAAACCATAATCTTTATATGCTCTTAACACAGTATCCCACTCTTCAATGGTTTCCGGCATTTCCAGACCAAGCTCATCCAGAACATCTTTTCGAAGAATTAAACCACCAGAAAACTGTGTCAGATTCGGAGATTCTGTTCCACGTAAGAATGGGAAACAATAATAATCACCACTGGATGTCTTTACCATCTTATCAATATTCGGATGATCTGCCAGTAATTTAGCGAAGTTTGGAGCCTTATTCGCTACCACATCATTTAAGTCAATGATCACACCATCACTGATTGCTGCTCCTGGTCCGCCAGAATAACTAGTCCAGGTATACTCGATAATATCCGGATATTCTCCACTTGCTACCATAATAGAGAACTCCTCTGCCTCAGAACCAACGGTTGGATGAATAAATTCAATCTCAATTCCCGTTCTCTCCTGAACATATTTTGCCCAGGGAGTATCCCCCAGATTTGGATATGTTGCAGAAACATTGGCATTTAATTTGGTCCACCATGTCAGCTTTGTACCTGCGTATGGTTTGTCATTTTCTTCTCCCGCTGTTGTTTCTGCTGCCGCTGCAGTCGTTTCCCCCGACGCTGCCTGCGTAGTCTCTGCTGCTTTGGTTGTTCCTTCTTTATTTCCAGAAGAACATCCTGCAAGTGACATGGTAGTCATCGCGACTGCCATTGCCGTTGCTGCTACTCGTTTTGCTGCAAACCCTTTTCTCATTTTACCTCTCCTTTTCTTTACCAGTCTGCCCCCACCTCAGATGGCATCTGGTTATTTTTGTAACATGTAACATATATCTCTTTCAGATTTCGGATCTGGCAAAAGCTGTCACCGTCCTCCTCAACATGTTCTAATTGTTCCTCTGCGATTTGATAAATCGGTAATTTTGCAAGTTCTAAAACCGCCCGCAAATGAGGAATCGCACATTGTACCGTACAAACTGGTGTTTTCCCATCGATACAGCACTCAATCGCATCATACAGTTTTTGAAGTCGTTCCCCTTTTGGAATATCCCCATAAGAAACGATTGTTCCATCATTCATCACTGCTGTGTATTCTTTTACCGGTCCATCCCCAAAATCTTTTCCAAAATAAATCGTTCCTTTTTCAAACCGGTATTCCGCAAACGGGCCTATATTTTTCTCTGCCATATCATGGGTTGTGTAGTAATAAATCGGTGTTCCATCTTCTGTCTCCACACGGACCGCCGCAGTGTCAAAATTTTCCACGTGACAATTTGCGCGATACAGTTCCCCAGATACCTTTTTCAAATCCGCCGCCGTCTCTAATGTCTGACCCAGCAAAAATGTCATGACCTGGAATTGATGGGCGCTGGCGTTATTGAACGGGCTGTCATTAACCGTTTTCCCGCCTGCTGTAATCCGCCCAGCCCAGTTATTTCTATGGTAGTAGTTTTCCCCTCTCCGGACTGCCTGCAACCCTTTCATTAAAATCGGTCTGCCATACTTTCCATCTAAGATATCCTGTTTTAGCGCCAGAACATCTCTTTCGTAATTCATCTGATAACCGACTGCCGTAAACTTTCCGGTTTCTTCCTGAACCCTTATTAAATCTTCTGCATCTTCCAAAGTCGTGCATACCGGCTTTTCCAACAAAACATCAGAGCCATGCTCCATACAATATTTTGCCTGGGAATAATGTAAGTGCATCGGTGTGGCAATCACTGCCAGATCTGCTTCGTGTTCTTGATAGAAATCTTCTATATTCTGATATAGCGGAATGTTCTTTTCTTTTATAACTGGAAATCGTTTTTCAATCCCTGGCATCACTTCACAGATTCCTTCGATTTTCGCGTTTGTGACATTTTTTTCCGTTAATTCTTTCATATAATTGGCTCCATATCCGCCAATTGCAATTAATAAAATCTTAACTGTTTCCATTCTTTCCATCTCCCATTTGTGCATATGCTACATTTTTCTCATCAAGCACAACTAAACATTATCACTTTTCAACATAGATTGTAAATTGACAGTATCTTTTTTAGGGTGACAATTTTTTCCAAGTTTTGTTTCGCTTCTCTTCCTAGTATTTCTGGATATTTTTGTCATTGAGAAACATTTTCTGGTATTATATTCCGTGTAAAACCTCATTCACTCTCAACGCGGTCGCTTGCGACATGTTTCTTCTTCGCACGAGTGCGCATCTCGCAGAGCGTTTTGGTGTCATAGGACGAAGTTTCCTATGACATAAAAAAGCACAAGAAGCCATTCGATGGTCACTTCCTGTGCTTTTTCTATTCTTTTAACTTTTTATAAAACTGTCATTTTCTATGCAAATGGATTCTCAGACGGATACAGCATTCCCTTCGGCTGATTAAATCCAACCTCTTCCACATCTAAGTACTTAAATATCTCAAATAAAGCTTTGCCATAATGTCCGAATGCCACTGCGCCGTGATGTGGGAAGTTCTTCTCGATCAGGACATGGCGGTAAAATCTGCCCATCTCCGGGATAGCAAAGATACCGACTCCACCGAAGGAACGGGTTGCCACCGGAAGAACCTCACCCTGGGCTACATAAGCTCTCAGATGGTTATCTGCGGTGCTCTGTAAACGGTAGAACGTGATATCGCCTGGAACCAGATCGCCCTCCAGAGTTCCCTGGGTTACTTCTTCCGGAAGTGTTCTTGCCATGATCATCTGATACTTCATAGAGCAGGAGGTCAGTTTCTTGGAACAGGTATTACCACAATGGAAGCCCATAAAGGTATCTTTCTGAGTATATGGGAACTTACCCTGGATATCCTGCTCGTAGAGATCTTTTGGAACGGTATTGTTAATATCAAGCAATGTCACTGCGTCCTGGCTGACACATGCGCCGATAAACTCGCTTAATGCTCCGTAAATATCGACCTCGCAGGATACTGGGATTCCTCTTCCGGTGAGACGGCTGTTGACATAGCATGGAACAAAACCAAACTGAGTCTGGAATGCTGGCCAGCACTTTCCGGCAATCGCCACGTATTTGCGGTAGCCCTTATGTGCCTCGATCCAGTCTAATAAGGTCAGCTCATACTGAGCCAGCTTTGGAAGTACCTCTGGCTTCTGATTGCCTGCGCCAAGCTCTGCTTCCATGTCTTTTACCACATCCGGAATTCTTGGATCTCCATCGTGTTTATGGAATGCCTCAAACAGATCCAGTTCGGAGTTCTCTTCAATCTCCACGCCCATGTTATAAAGCTGCTTGATCGGTGCGTTGCATGCTAAAAAGTTCAATGGTCTTGGACCAAAGCTGATGATCTTTAACTGAGACAGTCCCACCAATGCTCTGGCGATCGGCAGAAACTCTTCGATCATGTCTGCACATTCTTCTGCAGTTCCCACTGGATATTCCGGGATATAAGCCTTGATATTGCGGAGCTTTAAGTTGTAGCTGGCATTTAACATACCGCAGTACGCATCGCCTCTGCCCTGTACCAGATCATTCATGCTCTCCTCTGCTGCCGCAATGAACATCTTCGGACCGTCAAAGTGTTTTGCGAGCAATGTCTCAGAGATCTCCGGACCAAAGTTGCCCAGATAAACCACCAATGCATCACAGCCAGCGGCTTTCACGTCCTCCAATGCCTGTACCATATGGATCTCACTCTCGACGATACAGATCGGACACTCGTAAATATTGTCCGGATCATATTTGGCCTTATACGCTTCAATCAATGCTTTTCTGCGGTTTACAGACAGGGACTCCGGGAAACAGTCTCTGCTGACTGCTACAATACCTACTTTTACTTTTGGCAAATTGTTCATGATGATGTCCTCCTAAATTATGTTAATGTTAAATAGTAATATTTTCTCCTTTTAATCCGATCCATGCGTTTTCTGGCAGTTCCCCTTCTGCATGACCGATCAGCCATTTATTTTTCGCAAATAACAGACGATCTTCTGGGTCAATGACAGTCACCGGTTCCATATCGGTATTGGTGTCCTTTGGCAGAATTACCACACAACGGAAGCCCCCATCTTCCACATGACACGGTGCGTAGTGAAGTGTGGTTGCGTAAACTTCAATCACCGTTCCCCTGGGTACCAGAAATGCCTCCACTTTAGAGGTGTCATAAGTCCAGTCGGCTTCGATATCCTGTTGTTTTCCAATCAGCAGGACCAGATCTGTCACTGCAATGTTGATCTCGGAATTTCGGTGATACTCCAGGGCATTTAACTTCCGATTATGTCCGTTGCAGTAGCCAACCTGGATCGGAAGCTGGCCATACAGGTTCTTCTCCATCTTCTGGCACACCTCCAGCTGCTCCAATTCCGGCACAGACGCCACATAGATCACCTCTTCTGGAAGCGGTGTCTGTTCCATGGCCTTTAACAGTTCCCCGCAGTCGTAGCCTGTGATCACTTTTCCGTAGGATTTAAAAGCCGGATCGATTACTTTTTTGATCTCCATGTCGTTATTCCTCCAATCTTCTACATTCAAGAATGCCTCGGCATTCTTGCTGCGAGATGCGCGTCATGCAAAGCATGACATATTTCTTTTGCGCATCTCTGCAATCCTGCCGGAGGCTATATCAGATGGGGGATTGACTCCCACCACTGATACTAATTTGCTCCTCGCCACTTAAAGAGGTGGGAGTCATCTCACATCTGATATATTTATAACTGGGCAAGCAGTTTATAACTATCCTTTAAATCCGTATACAGCTTCTGATAAAGCTTATGATACTTCTCGTAAAGCGCTCCATCTTCGGCTGATGGCTGGCTTACCCGGTCTTCGCGGATCAGACGGTCACAGGCTGATTCCACACTCTCATAGATTCCACAGCCTACGCCTGCTAAGATCGCTACGCCAAGAGCCGGACCCTCGGACTGATAAACCGTCTTTACCTGACACTGATACAAATCGGAAAGCATCTGCCGCCAGATCGGGCTCTTGCCTCCTCCGCCACAAGCCATCATCTGATCTACATCCACGCCCATCTCTTTTAAGATCTCATTGCAATCTGCCAGGGAATAGGACACACCTTCCATTACCGCCCGCAGCAGATGTGCCTTTGTATGAATCGCGGAAAGGCCAAAGAATACACCCCTGCAATCTGGATCCAGATGCGGCGTCCGCTCGCCCATCAGATATGGAAGATAGAGTAAGCGGTCACTTCCCACAGGAATCTTCTCAATATCCCGGTTGATCAGATCGTAGACATCGACTCCCTGTTTCTTCGCTTCTGCCACATAATCCTGACAAAACTGGTCTTTGAACCATTTTAACGATAATCCGGCGCCCTGTGTCACGCCCATCACATGCCAGGCACCTGGAACGGCACAGCAGCAGGTATGGACTCTTCCCTTCGGATCAATGGTCACTTTGCTGCTGTGGGCAAAGACTACACCGGATGTTCCAATCGTAGTAAAAGCACTTCCATCTCTTACCACACCGGTTCCAACTGCAGCCGCTGCGTTATCTCCCGCGCCGCCGACCACTTTCACCTCTGTATTCAGGCCTGTCTGCTCTGCAATCTCCGGAAGCAGTGTTCCTGTCACCTGACAGGACTCATAAACCGTTCCCAGCCATTCCTTCGGAATTTCCAGTTTCTCTAAAACTTCGTCTGACCAGCAGCGTCCCGGAACATCCAACAGCTGCATACCGCTGGCATCGGACACTTCCGTTGCAAATACACCGGTCAATATGTAACGGATATAGTCTTTCGGAAGTAAGATATGACGGCATCTGGCGTAAATCTCCGGTTCATGCTTTCTGACCCAGAGGATCTTTGCTGCTGTCCAGCCAGTTAACGGCGGATTCGCTGTGATCTGGATCCACCGTTCCCTCGGCATGATCCGCAGCATATCTTCTACCTCTTCTCCGGTTCTCTGGTCACACCAGATAATGGAGGGGCGAAGCACTTCTCCCTGTTCATCCAGCATCACCAGTCCATGCATCTGCCCGGAAATACCGATTCCATTTACTTCTTCCGCAGGAACACCGGACAACTCCATCACTTCTTTTAAGGTTTTTAAAACCGCGTCACGCCAGTCCTCTGCTTTCTGCTCTGCCCAGCCATTCTCCGGCTGGTACAGCGGATATTCACAGGATACAGATCCTTTGATCTGGCCATTCTCATCAAAAAGAACCGTTTTTGTCGCTGACGTCCCCACATCAATACCAATCAGATAGTTCATGCAAATTCCCCCATTTGTAACCATTCGGTACTTTTCTGTTTTTGGCGGGTCCCAAGGTCAAAAATTCTCCTGCAAGCAAGCTTGCGTCGAACTTCTGACTTTTTGACCCTAGTATCATCATATCATTTTTTGAGAAAAAAAACGTGCTATTAGTTGTCCAACCAATAGCACTTTCTTGCACTTTTTATGAATTTTTGAGTTCTTTCTGTTTGCGATAAAAACTTGGCAGACAATGATAGCGTTTGCGAAAAGCTTTAGCAAATGCCCGGCTGTCTGCAAATCCATGAGACATGGCAATATCTCCAATCTCATGATCTGTCTCCAAAAGTTCACGCACCGCCCCATTGACCCGGAGATCTGTCAGATAAGTCCGGTAATTCACCTGAATATACCGGGCAAAAATCCGGGACAAATACGTGGAAGAAAATCCAAAACGGCTGGCTACATCCTCTAAAGAAATTTCTTCCCGGTAGTGTTCTCTCATATAACTGGTGACCCCAGATAATTTATCCAGGTGTTTTTTCTTGAGCATGGCTGCTTCTGACAGGTTCTCTTCCCGAAAGCTTGTCAGAAGCAGATACAACAGCTCATAGAACTGGCTCCGCACCTTTAATTCATAGCCATATTCCTTCGCATCATAGGTGGCATACATCTGCTCTACCAACGCAGCCAGCTCCCGGTTTTTCTCCTGGCTCTGAGGTATAAAACTGATATATGGCGTTTCGCGGTGATACAACTGGAATGTCTCCACCGGGATCTGAAGCACGATGGTGTTATTGGAATACGGACAGTCAATGGAATGGACCTGATTGGAATTGACGATCACAAACTGATGTTCTTTCAGGGAAAAATAGTGGGAATCAATGTAAAAATCAATGGTTCCCTCGGTCACCAGAAAGATCTCCACCGACTGATGCCAGTGGGTGGAAACCTTATAGTTACCGTCTTTTCCTTCAAATATAAACATTTTAAATGGAAGGTCCTCATTTGGGATCACCACCTCATGGCGGAATTCCATGGTATCACGGTTGTCTGTTTTTCTTACTCCATCCTCTGTGTTGTTACTCATCTTTTTCATACCCTATCCCAGCAGTTCCTTTAGCTGATCATGGCTTAAGCTGCCAAGGGAAACCATGCCTTCACTGACTATCTGGTCTGCTAAAAGCCGCTTGGACTCCTGCAGCTTTAAGATATTCTCTTCAATGGTATCCCTGGTGATCAGTTTAAATACGGATACCTGCTTTTCCTGTCCGATCCGGTACGCCCGGTCAGTCGCCTGGTTCTGGGCCGCCACATTCCACCACGGATCGTAATGGATCACCATATCCGCTGCTGTCAGGTTCAGTCCAGTGCCACCTGCTTTTAAGGAAATCAAGAATACCGGAGTTTCGTCTTTATGGAATGCCTGAACTAGCTTCAGACGGTCCTCTTTGGAGGTTTCACCGGTCAGCTGATAATAACTGATCCCTTCTTTTTTCATCCTTGCCCCGATCAGTTCCAGCATCGACGTAAACTGAGAAAACAGTAAGATCTTATGGCCGGCTTCCACACCAGAAAGGATCAGTTCCATGCAGGTATCCAGCTTCGCTGACTGTCCCTTGTAATTTTCATAAATCAGATGGGGATCACAACAGATCTGGCGCAGTCTGGTTAACGCCGAAAGGATCTGGATCTTATTGCCATCGTCCAGATGCTCCTTCAGCTGCCATGCGTTGGCAGTATAAAGCTCCTGCTGTTCCTTCTCCATCTTGGAGTAGATCACGGTTTCCAGTTTCTCGGGCAGTTCTTTTAAGACATCGGATTTCAATCTCCGCAGGATAAATGGCGCTGTCATCCGCTGAAGCCTTCCCAGTGCCTCTTCATCCTGGTCTTTCACGATCGGGGACTCATAACGCTTCTTAAATTTATCATAAGTATATAAAAATCCGGGCATCAGATAATCAAAGATACTCCAAAGCTCACTTAAGCGGTTTTCTACCGGAGTTCCTGTCAAGGCGAAACGGCATTCTGACTGAATGGCCTTTACTGCCCTGGCTCCCTGAGTCATCGGGTTCTTGATGTACTGGGCTTCGTCAATAACCTGATAACGGAACTGCTGCTTCTGATAAAGAGCAATATCCCGTTTCAACAAATCATAAGATGTCACAGCGACATCGCATTCTGCCAGATGGCTGATGGCTGCTTCACGCTCCGGGGCAGTTCCTGCCACCATGCAGACTTTTATCGATGGGGCAAACCTCTCGAATTCGCTTTCCCAGTTATATACCATGGACGCCGGACAGATGATCAGCGATGGCTTTTTCTCCTCTGCTTTCTGTTCATCGTAAAGGAGACTGATCACCTGAATGGTCTTCCCCAGACCCATATCGTCAGCCAGAATTCCTCCAAAACCACAGGCGTCTAAGGTCTTTAGCCACCGGAAACCGGTTTTCTGATAACCACGCAGAATCGCCCGGAACTCGCCAGGAATCTCAAAATCACTATCCTCAATAGACTTCATGGTACGGATCACCGACTTATATTTCTGATCCCGGTCAAACTGGATTCCTCCAAATTCCCTGTATACAGAATCCAGATACAATGCCCGGTATTTCGGAACCCTGATCTGCCCACTCTCCAGTTCCTTTTTGGAAATAGTCAGGCCATCGATCATACGGGCTACGGTCAGGATTCCATTTTCCTCCAGACGCAGGAATTCTCCTGATTTCAAACGGTAATAGGCTTTCTTCTGACGGTACGCCTCCAGGATCTTTGGAATATCTGCGCTGCTTAACTCTCCCATGTCGATGTTCAGTTCCAGCCAGTCGCCCATGGTGTTGACGCCCACAGATACCTTTGGTTTATGCAGAATCCGCAGATGCCTGAATTCATCTGGCAGATAAACCTCGCCTAACTGGCGGAATTCCTCGATCCCATCAGAAAGCAGGTCGTAGATGGCGTCCTCATCATTTTTTATCACAAGATCGTTGTTATCTCCATCTCGATGTTTAAAATATCTGGTGATCACCTGGCTGACACGGAATTCTCCCGGCACATCACGGCAGATCGTCTTAGGCACATGCTCGTCCTCCACCGGATGAAAGGAATAATCGCCATAGCTTAAGGTTGGATGCAGCCGCACCTCTCCCGGTTCCGGACTCTCAAATTCAAATCTGGCCTTCAGTTCGACCGGTCTCACTGCCTCTAAATCAACGTCTTTTACATCTAAGATCCCATAAACCTCGATTTTCCGGAGTACACGCTCGTAAAATAATGGCACATCTTTTTCATTGACCAATACCTCATAGGGTGCGCCGTACCCCTGGGTCATCTGTTCCAAAAACACCCGCAGATCCCGTCCGAACTCTTCCTGGCACAAGTACAGTTTTTGTCCGTCACAGACGTACAGGTACTTCTCACCGGAAAAGCTGGAATATTTCTTATCAAGAGAAACCTTTAAGCCCTGCCTTCCCTCCGGACGGACTGTCACAATAAGTTCCGGATTCTCCCGGCACACCAAAAGCTCCCTGCGGACACCGCGGACATCCTCTGCCTCCAGAGTCATGCCTTCCAACAATTCAAAAAAACGGTCTCTTCCGGCATGGCTCAATACCAGCTCCCGGATAGCCGGTGCGGTCCCAAGAGTTCCTCTCTGGAACTGTTTGAAATGCTCCTGATAAGCATCCATCATTTCCATAACTAACAACACTAATTTTCTGGATTTCTCGGAAAATACGTCTAAGTTATGGTAAAACGCCAGAGTCTTACCGTATTCCACGTAAGCGCCCTGTTCTACATTTCTGGCAAATACTGCCAGGTCCTTGACCACATACTGGCGGTCACGGCCAATCTTAAACTCCACACGGATATCCTGACGTCCCATGAGAATCCTGGGAACAAATTCCACCTGTTCTTCCTTCTGCCCCCGCACGATCTCCGCCACCTCCCGGTTGGTGTACTCACGGATCATCGTGCGGACCTGGGATGAAGTGGAAACCGGCTGCTGGTGAGTCTCCCTGGCCTGGGCCAGATAGTGCTGGTACAAAGCCTTTTCATGAGGACACATCTCTTTATAAGAATGCCCATTTGCACAAGAACAAGAGTAGCTGTTGATACGGCTGCCCTTGTTCTCCAGTGATACCTTATATGTAATTCCCTGGTCTTCCACCAGGCCGTCAATGCGAAATTCGCCCTTCCAGAAAGCTCTGGTCTGCATCTTGGTGACTTTCATACTTACCCCTCCGCAACCTTGCTTCTATCTTTAAAAACGTTTGGGCTCCACAAGATTCCTGCGAAGCCCTCTCCAATTACAAAATCACACTTTTCCTTACATGCGCTCTGGTGCTTCAAAGCCCAGCAGATCAATGCAGGTCTCCAGAACCTGTTTAACCAGAGTGATCAGCCGGATATAGCTTGCCTGACGATCCTTGTCCTCTTCTTTTAAGATCATAGTGCTGTTGTAGAACTTATTAAATGCATCAGACAGCTCATAGATAAACTGGCAGATCTTATGAGGAGCAGTCTCTGCGAAGCTGTTCTCGATCACCTCATTGTACTTGGTCAGCTGCAGCATCAGTGCTTTCTCTGCGTCAGATACCGGAGCCAGGATCTTCGCCTCTTCTGCACGATGTCCGTTCAGCTCCTGATACTTGTTCAGGATCGACTTAATGCGGACAATGGTGTACAAAATATATGGGCCGGTATTTCCCTCGAAGGAAACGAAGCGGTCAATATCAAAGATGTAATCCTTGGACGCCTGGTTGGACAGATCGCCGTATTTTAATGCTGCAAGGCCGATCACCTTGGCAGTCTCTTTCGCTTCTTCCTCGCTGATGGTGCGGTTTTCCATGATTCTTGCATAAACAGCGTCATTGATCTCTGCCACCAGATTTTCCAGACGCATCACACCGCCCTCTCTGGTCTTAAATGGTTTGCCATCCTTACCGTTCATGGTACCGAACATCAGATGTACCATCTGGGTATCTGGTTTCACATAGCCGGCTTTTTTCGCCACACGGAACACCTGGATGAAATGCAGTTCCTGACGTTTATCGGTAATATAGATATATTTGGAAGGTGCAAAATCCTTCTCACGCTCGATGATGGTTCCTAAATCGGAGGTTGCGTACAGAGCAGCACCGTCAGATTTACGGATGATACATGGAGGCAGTTCCTTGGAATCGCCTTCCTGTGCAATATCAACCACCAACGCGCCCTGGCTCTCGTATGCCAGGCCCTTGTCCTGCAGATCCTGAATCAATCCTGGGATGTATGGCTGAGCATCGCTTTCCCCTTTCCACAGATCGAAGGTTACGCCCAGATTTCCATAGTTTTTCTTTAAATCTGCCAGGGAAACATTCATGATATGCTTCCAGATAGCACGGAATGGCTTGTAACCATTCTGCAATTTAAAAGTAGCTTCCTGTGCTCTTGCTTTAAATGCCTCGTCCACTTTGGACTTGCCGCTGGCAGTCGGATAGATATCCTCCAACTCAGAAATGGTAAATGGAGCCTCCTCCGGATACTCGCCCTCAAAGGACTCATCGAAATATGGCAGTTCTGGTTTGCGGTCACGCAGCTCCTCGATGATCAGACCCATCTGCAGCCCCCAGTCACCCAGATGCACATCGCCGATCATGTGATAACCCAGGAAACGGCCCATTCTCTTGATGCTCTCACCGATGATCGCAGAACGGAGATGTCCTACATGAAGCGGTTTTGCCACATTGGCTCCGCCGTAGTCCACAATGATGGTCTCACCAGTCTTCACTTCTTCCACGCCAAGCTTGTCCTCAGCCTGCATGTCATTCATATAAGAAGCGAGATACTCGCCATTTAAACGGATATTGATGAATCCAGGCATCACTGCCGTGATCTCAGAAAACATCTCATTGCCCTGAAGTTTCTCTACCACTTCATTTGCAATATCAATCGGTTTCTTTTTATATGCTTTCGCTGCTGCCATAGCGCCGTTGCACTGATACTCACACAGGTCCGGGCGGTTAGACAGGGTGACACGGGCATAAGAGCGGTCATAACCACAGTTCTCAAAAGCCGGCGCCAGTTCCGCTACGATACATTCCAGAATCTTTTTCACGTTCTATTTCTCCTTTGGTTCTTTTCTTTTAATTATAATAAGTCAAATATTAATTATAATGGAAGTTGGTAAGAAAATCAACGATAAATGGTCATAAAATAGCAAAAGGCTCTGCTTATCGCAGAACCTTTCGCAGTATTTTCTTTTTGAAACCTGGCATCGTTTTTCTCCGAAAACAATTCCACATTAATCTATTCTTTTTTGCCCAGCATCTCTTCCATCGTATGCCATCCAAGAACTGCGCATTTTACTCTGGCAGGCATATGGGCGATATCAGCCAGCACACCGGCCTCTTCCAACTCATCCATCTCATCGGCAGTGGTCTTTCCCTGGATCATTTTCAAAAATAATTCCGCCAGATGCAGAGCTTCCTCTTTTCCCCGTCCAATGATCATATCCAACATAATGTCCGCAGAAGCCTGGGAAATAGCACATCCGCTTCCCTCAAAGGCACCATCCACGATCACATCATTTTCCACCTTTAATTGCAAGATAATGTCATCACCGCAGCTTGGATTCACACCTTCCAGCACCAGATTGGCGTCCGGAAGCTTCTCCTTGTGGATCGGATGCTGGTTATGCTCGATAAGAACCTCATTGTAAAATGTCTTATTCTCCATATCCCATTCTCCTTCTGATCTCCTTGACACTCTTGATAAACCGGTCAATGTCCTTTTCGGTATTGTAAAACGCAATGCTGGCACGGGCCGCAGACATTACGCCTAGATGCTGTAAAAGCGGCTGGGCGCAATGATGTCCGGCTCTCACAGCGATCTTATCCGCATCCAGAATAGAAGCAATATCATGTGGATGCACATCGTCAATGGTAAAACTGATAATGCCGTGATGCTTTTTCGGGTCAGTGCTTCCGATCAGATGAACACCTGGGATACGCTTCATCTCCCCCATAGCCATCTCTGTCAGCAGCTCTTCCTGCTTGTTGATCTCCCGCCAGCCGATGCCTTCCATATATTCGATGGCCGCCTGCAGAGCCACAGCGCCGCCGCCGTTTACCGTTCCTGCCTCAAATTTGTGAGGAAGCGGGGCATAAACTGCGTCAAAACGACTGACAGAATCGATCATTTCTCCACCACTCAAAAACGGCGGCATATCTTCTAATAATGCTTTCTTTCCATAAAGGACACCGATTCCCATAGGCGCCATCAGCTTATGACCAGAAAATGCCAGGAAATCTGCATCTAATTCCTGCACGTCGATCGGCATATGAGGAGCGCTTTGAGCCGCGTCAACCAGCACCACACCGCCCTGCTCATGAACCAGACGGATGATCGCTTCGATCGGGTCTAAACGGCCGGTAACATTGGATACATGGGTCACTGCCGCCAGTTTGGTCTGTGGCGTCACCGCCGCCATCATGTCCTTCACCTCATAAGCACCGTCCTGCTCACAGTCTAAATATCTTAAAGTTGCGCCAGTCTGTCTCGCCACCATCTGCCACGGAAGCAGGTTGCTGTGGTGGGAGTCAATGGTCACTAAAATCTCATCTCCAGTCTTCAAGTGGGTGAGTCCATAGCTGTATGCCACTAAATTGATGCTCTCAGTGGTATTTCTGGTGAAAATGATCTCTGCGGAGTCCTCTGCGTGAAGGAAATCCCGGACGCAGTCTCTGGCCGCCTCATAGCGGTCAGTAGCCTCCATGCCCAGCTCATATAAGCCTCTCAATGGGTTGGCATTGTATTTCTCATAAAATTCCCGTTCTGCCGCCAGCACTGCGTCTGGTCTCTGAGCTGTTGCCGCGCTGTCTAAATATACCAGGTCAGACTGCCGTAACAGTGGGAAATCTTCTTTAAACTGTCTCATCCGTATCTTCCTCCGTTCCCAGATACTCTTCTACCAGCTTCCGTACCTCTGCCTGCGGGATCCGGTCGCAGACAGCGTCGATCCTGGCTCTGGCCATGATCTGCTCTGCTTTTTTCTCCGGGATTCCTCTGGAGCTTAAATAGTACAGAACAGAATCATCCAGCTTGCCCATGCTGGCTCCGTGGTTTCCTTCCACATCCTCTTCCTGGCACAGGATCAGCGGAATAGTCTGGTTTACCAGATCGTCTCCCAGCATCAGGATATCCTCCCGCTCATCACCCTTTGCTCCGGAACAGCCGCGAAGGAAATCAATCGTGCCACGAAACAGCTTACTGGAATGTTCCTCCAAAATACCGGAAATTTCCATCAGGCTGGTAGTTTTCTTGCCGTGGTGACGGACCGTATAGTTCATATCTAATTTCTGGTCTGTCTTGGCATGGTATCCAATGTGAGCCTCAAAGGAACTTTCTTTGCCCTTTAAATTCACCTCGCCGCCTGCATACAGCTTCCCTGCACCCAGTTCCACCCGAACCAGTTCGATTCCGGCTTTTTCCTCGCAGATGCCACCGAAATCATGGAAACAGGTAAATCCCTGTCCTAATAACTGAACGGCAAAGATCTTGATATGGGCATTTTTCTCTGCATAGGCTTTTACCTGGACAGAAGCACTGCCTTTCTGGTCTTTTCCACCGGTCAATACCATCGTCACATTTAAGGTGCTGTTCTCTCTGGCGTGGAGATATAAGCAGCTGGCATAATCGCCACCTGGATAATCATAAGTGAGAACTGCGTAAGTTTCCTCCGTCTGCCCAACGGTCTCCAGCACATCGGCTTCACCGCCGGCCAGTTCACCGAGCTTATCCAGATCCCTTCCCACGCCGCTGACGATCCCATCCCAGCCATCGACTTTCTCTTTTGTATGAACCATTCCATCGCCGGAGATCTCTGTGGAAGCAGAAAACCAGACTGGTGTTTTGTCATAAGCAACATGGCTTTCATTCATTTTCAGCCAGTTCCAGGTAGGCGCTGGAAGGCGGTTCAATGTCATCTGTAATTCATTTTCCATTTCTTTGTCCCTCCTAGCCAATGCTTCCTTTCATTTCCAACTGAATCAGGTTGTTCATCTCCACAGCATACTCCAACGGCAGTTCCTTGGATACGTTGTCCGCAAAACCGCTGACGATCATGGCTCTGGCGTCCTCTTCACTGATGCCGCGGCTTATAAGATAGAATACGGCATCATCACTGATTCTGCCGATCTTCGCTTCATGTCCCACATCGGCGTTGCAGGTCCGCACATCCATGGCCGGGATCGTATCGGAGCGGGAGATCTCGTCCAGCATCAGGGACTGACAGGAAACCGCCGCCTTGCTGTGCTCCGCATTCTTACCGATCACCACGCTGCTGCGAAAGGTGCTGATACCGCCGTCTTTGGAAATGGACTTGGTATTAATATAAGAAGACGTATCCGGTGCGCTATGAACCACCTTGGCTCCTGTATCCAGGTTCTGGCCCTTTCCTGCGAACGTGATACCTGTAAATTCCATGCGGGCACCTTTTCCCTTCAGGATACTCATCGGGTACAGATAGGAAACATGAGAACCGAAGGAACCGGACACCCACTCGATGGTACCGCCTTCTTCTACAACCGCGCGCTTGGTATTTAAGTTGTACATATTTTTAGACCAGTTCTCGATGGTAGAATAACGCAGCTTGGCGTTCTTTCCAACGAACAGCTCTACGCAGCCTGCATGAAGGTTCGCCACATTGTATTTCGGTGCAGAACAGCCCTCGATGAAATGAAGTTCTGCTCCCTCATCCACGATAATTAACGTATGCTCAAACTGTCCCGCCCCCGGCGCATTAAGACGGAAATAGGACTGTAACGGAATCTCCACGGAAACTCCCTTAGGCACGTACACGAAAGAACCGCCAGACCATACGGCGCCGTGAAGAGCCGCAAATTTGTGATCGTTTGGTTTTACCAGGTGCATGAAATGGGTACGGATCATTTCCGCATATTCCCCATGCATGGCGCTTTCCAGATCCGTGTAAATGACGCCCTGGGCTGCGACCTCTTCCCGGACATTATGATAAACTAACTCAGAATCATACTGGGCGCCAACACCGGCCAGCGATTTCCGCTCTGCCTGCGGGATTCCAAGACGTTCAAAGGTATCTTTGATATCATCCGGCACATCAGACCATTTGGCGCTCATCCTGGTCTTTGGACGGACATATGTGACAATCTGGTTCATATCCAGCCCCTCAATGGATGGACCCCAGTCCGGCACTTTCATGGAATTGTAGATCTGAAGAGACTGGAGGCGGAACAGCTGCATCCACGCCGGATCATTTTTCTCTTTGGAAATCTGCTCCACGATCTCCGGGGTCAGACCTTCTTCAACTTTGTAGATATTTTCCGCTTTTTCCTCATTTCGAAAGTCGTAAAGGCTGCGGTCAATATCTTCTACCTGGCTCTTCTCTTTCATCAGTTCGCCCCCTCTGTCTTTCCGGCCGCCTGAATGAAGGATTCGTAGCCTTCCTCGTTGATCTTATCCACCAGAGAGCTGTCTCCGGTAGCCACGATATGTCCATCTACCATAACGTGGGTATAATCCACATGAAGGGCCTCCAGAATTCTGGTACTGTGGGTAATGATCAACAGTGCGCCCTTCTGCTCCCTCTGATAAGCCCGGACACCCTCTGATACCAGACGTACCGCGTCAACATCCAGTCCGGAATCGGTCTCATCTAAAATAGCCAGACTTGGTTTTAACATCATCAACTGTAAAATCTCTGCCTTTTTCTTCTCACCGCCGGAAAATCCCACGTTTAAGCTTCTCTGGGTGTAGCTTTCATCAAGCTGCAGCACATCCATGGCTTTTTTCAGTTCTTTGTGGAATTCCCAAACGCGGATCGGTCTGCCGGTTTTTTGACGGATGGCACTGCGGATAAAGCTCTCCAGAGAAAGTCCCGGAACCTCTAATGGCTCCTGGAAGGACAGAAAGATACCATCCCTGGCCCGCTTGTCCGTACTCTCTCCGGTGATATCATTTCCCTTAAAAATAATATTGCCGCTGCTGATGTGATACTTCGGATTGCCCATCAGTACATGACCCAGAGTAGACTTACCTGCTCCATTTGGTCCCATCAGTACATGGGTCTCTCCCGGATTTATATTTAAGCTGACACCATGCAGGATCTCTTTTTCTTCGATGTCTGCATGGATCTGGTTGATCTGTAAAAGTTGTTCTGACATGGTTGCTTTTCTCCATTCCGCCTCTTGTCAGGCTCTTGTTTTTCTATATTACTATATTCCTAGAGGAATACTAGGATATATTGTAATACCTTTCCATGGTTCTTTCAAGAGGTTTTTGAAAAAAAATTCAGAATCATTTTTTTGGAACAAACAAGTGGTTCATCTCTGCATGTTCCAGCTGTAACAAAGCAATCTTCTTATCGATCCCACCTGCATATCCTGTCAGGCTGCCATTACTTCCTACTACCCGATGGCAGGGAATGATGATGGAGATCTCGTTATGGCCCACAGCTCCGCCGACTGCCTGGGCTGACATATGAGATCGTTTTTGTTTTTCCGCCAGTTCTCTGGCGATCTCACCATATGTCATGGTGTGACCATAAGGAATCTGCAATAAAATTTTCCACACGGCCTGCCGGAAGGAAGAACCGGCAGGATGAAGTGGCGGGGTAAATGTCGGATTCTGACCAGAAAAATAAAGATCCAGCCATGTTTTTGCCTGTGTTAAAACCGGTGTTTCCTGTGAAATACACTCCCTGGGCAGCGTATTGGCAAAATACTTCTGTCCTTCAAACCATAATCCCATAAGTCCGACCTCATCTGCCGCCAGTAAAATATCACCCAGCTTTGATCGGTATGTACAAGTATATACCATCGTGACATCCTCCTCCCTTTCTTTATTTCGTTTTACTATCATATAGGATCAAACCGCACGTCCCTGTCTCTCAAAGCCCTGCAGCCATCTGCCTCGCAAAAACAGATACAGGAAGATCACCGAGCTGATACTCCAGGTTAACGGATATGCCCAGAAGATCACCCGGATATCGGGAATCATACGCACCACCACCGTGATATAGCTGACCCGGAACAGGCACCAGACGCAGAGCATGACCAGCATCGGAACAGACGCATGACCGGAACCACGAAGAACTGCAGCAATGCAATGGGAAAATGCCAGCAGACAATAAAACAGAGCAATAGTCCTGGACTGCATAACTCCGTAATGTACCACTTCCGGATCACTATTAAAGGCTGAGATCAGGATCGGCGCCGCCGTATAGATCAGAATCCCGATCAGCTCCGCAATGGAAATAGAACAGAGCACGCCAAACCAGGCACCCTTTTTTGCCCGGTCATACTGCTTCGCTCCCAGGTTCTGGCTCACAAAGGTCGTCAATGCCATGGTAAAACAGGTCACCGGCAAAAACGCAAACCCTTCGATCTTGGAATAGGAACCGCAGCCAGCCATGGCCATTTTACCGAAAGCATTGATATTTGCCTGCACAAATACATTCGCAATGGCGATCACAGAATTCTGAAACCCGGATGGCACGCCATTCTGGATGATCTGACGCAGCATCAGCCCATCAAACCCGATCTTTTGAAGCTGCAGACGGTACTCTTCCTTTGTCCGCATCAGATGGATCATGCAGAGAATGGCACTGGTAAACTGGGAAATGGCGGTCGCCAGCGCTGCTGAACCAACTCCCATTCCCAGTCCTGCGATAAAGAAAATATCCAGTACGATATTGACGCAGGAGGAAATGACCAGGTAGATCAGCGGGTGGCGGCTGTCGCCAACAGACTGCAGAATTCCAACGAAAATATTATACATCACAAAGCCGAGAGAACCGGCAAAGTAGGTACGGAAATATGTGATGGATTGTGGCAGTACATCCGCTGGCGTTCCCATCAGCACCAGCATTTTGGGTGCAAAAAGCATTCCGATAGCCGTCAGGGCAACCCCCGCTGCCAATCCAAACGCCACCGTTGTATGAATGGCCCGCTGCAGATGATCCCTCTTTTTTGCGCCGTAATACATGGCGATCACGACACCAGCTCCCATGGCGATTCCATTGATAAAACCAACCATCAAAAAAATCAGGTTTCCCGATGAACTGACTGCCGCCAGCGCATCGCTGCCAAGATAATTGCCTACGATCAGGGAATCGGCAGTATTATATAATTGTTGAAATAAATTTCCAAGAAATAATGGAATGGCAAAAAAAATAATTTTCCTGGAAATGCTTCCTTCTGTCATTCTTGTTTTACTCTCTGTGTTCATGTCAATTCTGCTCCTGGTACTTCTTTTTCTTATTTTCCCTCCTATCATACTTCATTTTTTCATAAAAGAAAAGAGATTTGGAACTACTCCGTTCTCTCCTTTACCGCGATCCAGATCTCACACTGATAATCCGGATCTGAGACATTTTGTGAAGAATACACCTCAACGTACCGTTTATAATTCTAATTCAACGATACATTCCGCAGTGCCTTCTTCAAACTTCTTTTGACCCGTCATATAAAACCCATGCTTCTGATAAAAGGAAATCGCGCGAATATTCTTTTCCAATGCCCACACATGATCCACCTGGAATTCTTGTATTGCAAATTCTATTAATTCACCGCCAATTCCCTCATTTTGAAAAAACGGTTCTACAAATAACTGGCAGATTTCCGTTCCCTTTATTTGAATAAAACCTTTTATCAAACCATCATCAAATACATAAATATTTTCAAGGATTTTCTTTCTTTTAAGATACTGGTCTACTAATGACACCACTTGAAGTTTTCCGAATGAAAATCCCGCGTCTTTAAATATCGGAAAATAATTGATTCGATTGTTAAATACATAGATTTCAGCGACTCTTGATAAATCAGGAATCATTGCTTTTCTAATGTTCATCTTACACGCCTTCCCAATGCTCCTTTGTCATAACATTTATATATTCCACTCTCACCTCACCCAGAAGCGGCACCGGTGCTTCTCTGCATATGTGATGAAACATAAATCCCAATTTTTCCTGCACACGTTTTGATTTCTGATTCCCGTCATAATAACCGCACCAGATGGCAGTCATACCCAGATCTTCAAATCAAGGTTTTCGGCTTCTGTGCTGCTCGGTTGTTCTTCACTTTGATCAGTTTCACTGTCTACACTTGTCACTATTTCCGCTCCTGAATCACTGTCTACTGCTTCATTTTTTCCACAACCGACGCACATTCCAATTACCAAAATCAACCATATCCTACAAATATTTTCCAGTATACGTCCTCTCTTCATTTTACTCTTCCTCCAGTACACACCCTTCCGGCGCATAATGCTCAAACAGCCAATCTTCCAGCGCATTTAGATTATCATCGGAATGTTCCACTTCCCTGGCATATCTCCAGGAAATCTCCTCCACATCCTGCATGGACAGCATTTTTCCATCTTCCAGCCACCGGACCATCAGAAATTCCTGAATCCAGCGGACGGAAAATAACGCCAGTTCCATCTTGGAGCAGACCATATCGTCGTAAACAGCGCCGCAAAAATAGGTATACACAAAAAATATCAGAAGCTGTTCACCCAGGTTCTCCCATTCTTCTTTGTGGCGGCTGAGACTTCCGTACATTTTGTGAAATTCTTCACAAATATGCCGGTAATGTTCTTCTCCGCTCCCATAAAGCCATTTTTCCACTCCATCAAGCACCTGATCCCATTCCGGACGCAGGCGTTCCAGGCCACGCAGAACCTGCAGTTCTTCTTTCTGTCGCTCCCACTGATGAAAGGACGCTGCATCCACTCCTTTTGCAGAAAGGCTCTCTGATACAAATTCCTGCAGCGTCTGCTCCTTGTGATGGCGTTCACACTCCCGCAGAAGATCATCTATCTCATACTCCCGCTGCTCTTCCATACAGATCTGATATTGTTCTGCCAGCTGTTCGGTTGCCGCCATGCGCAGCACCAGAGGAAGGGACCGGTCCTGTAAAATAGAAAACAGGACATCCCTGGTATCTTCCAGCTGGGAAAACATCATAAAATCAAATTCTTCAAAATCATCTTCTTTCTCGTCCTCTTCCTCCACAAAATGAACGGGTTCCTGACAGGAAAGAATCATTTTTGCCGCTTCCGGACAGGACAGAGAAAGAGATAATTCTCTCAGTCCCTCATATTCTTCCGTATGTCTCGGATACATGCGGCAGGTGTCACAGAGTGCATCCGGACCAAGCGCTTTGTAAAGATCGCACAGATTTTTCTCATTTAAAAACGCGCAGCGGCGGTCATTCTGGTAAAAGCATTCCTCTTCCCAGTCAATGGAATTCCGTAGTCGTGTTCCAAACTCACCCTTTTCCTTTCCATAGCGGTCCAGAGACTCTTCATCAATCATGATCTGCCATCCGGCGCAGCAGGTATCTGGACACGCTCCCGCTGTACAGACAAATCTATCGTAAAAATGTGGTTTTAAATATCGCATTTGTTTCCCTTTCTTTTTCTCTCCGTATCATTTGTCATAAATTTTTTTACCATACTCCCAGCATCTGTCCCTTTTAAAAATACTGCATTAAACTCATGAACCCCAGTCAGCGGTGGACAGATAAATTGTGCCAGATTTTCGTTATCTTTGACCACCGCCTGATACAGAAAACTGATCCCATAACCATCGCTGACCAGAGATTTGATGATTTCAAAAGAACTGATGCAGATCTGCTTCTGAAAAGCGTCTGTGGTAAAGCCGATATTTTCCAATTCTCGTTCAAATATCTTTCTTGTACCAGATCCTTTTTCCCGCAAAATGATCCGTTCCGCCAATAATTCTTCCACGTTCACTTCCCGGCCTGCAAATGGATGATTTTTTGCGCATATACCGATATACGGCTCATTCCTGAACAAGATCCAATCGTAATGCTGCTTATGGAAAATTCCTTCCAGAACCACGAAATCCAGTTCACTGTGATCCAGCCGCTCTAACAGACGCTCCGTATTATCTACCAAAAACTCAATCTCATGTTCCGGAAATGATAAAAAACGCTTAATGTTCGGCAGAAGCACGTATTCACCAATGGATTTTGTCGCACCGATACGGAGAAGTCTGGTGGACTGCTGGCAAAGCTTTTCCATCAGCTTTTCTTCATTATACCGGAGCGTCTGTACATACTGCTGCAGGATCTCACCTTCCCTGGTTTTCTGCAAACGCCGATTGGCATAGGTAAATAAAGAAACTCCATATTGATTCTCCAGGGACTGGATATGCTTACTGACCGCAGGCTGGGATAAATGTAACTTTTCTGCAGCCCGGCCATAATGCATGGTATCACAGAGTGTCAGAAAAGATTCCAGGCGCTGTTCCATATTGTTCCTCCATTGATAACAAATCAGAATTGATTCATTACTTATTATGCATTTATCTTATCATGAATCTGATTTAAAATAAAGCGAAATGTAAAATGAAAGGAACTCAAGACAAATGATAAAAAAAATACCTGCTTTACTCCCAGGAGTTGTGCTGGCACTGGGAATCGCTGTTATCGCAAAATTAGCAGAAATCTTAGAAACCAATGCCGGACTTCACCTGATCGGTGCGTCTGTCATCGCCCTTTTCATCGGCATGGCAGTTAATGCATATTGGAAACCAACTCCGACTACTGCTCCTGGAATTAAATTTACTTCCAAAAAAATCCTGAAATTCGCCATCATTCTTCTTGGCGCCAGTTTAAACATCCGTACTGTCCTGACAGTCGGAAGATTTTCCCTGACGGTCATGATCTTCACCCTGGCAACCTGCTTTGGACTTGGTGCGCTGATTGGAAAAGCCTTGGGACTCAACTGGAAAACCAGCAGCCTGATCAACGCCGGAACCGGCATCTGCGGTGGATCTGCCATCGCTGCCATCGCACCGGTGATCGAGGCTGACGATATGGATATCGCCTATGGAATGTCTGCTACTTTTCTTTTTGATACCATTATGATCGTGGTGTTCCCATTGCTCGGCCGGTGGCTGGGACTTTCTGACGCTGCATTCGGTCTGTGGGCGGGAACTGCCGTCAATGATACCTCAAGCGTTGTGGCAACCGGATATGCCTTCAGCGAAGCCGCCGGTGATTTCGCAACCATGGTCAAACTGACCAGAACCCTGGCCATTATTCCTGCTGTATTATCATTTGCAGCCATCAACCTGCACCTGAAAAAGAAACAGAAGTCCCAGGCTGACGGTGTTAAAGTCCGCATCTGTTCTATTTTCCCATGGTTCATCCTCGGATTTCTCGCCATGTCCATGCTGACCAGCCTGGGACTTTTACCAGCCGGACTGGTTTCTGGTCTTAAAAGTATCAGTAAATTTCTGATGATTGCGGCTCTGGCAGCGATTGGTTTAAATACCAACTTCAAATCCTTATGCCGCTCCGGCGCGAAACCGATGCTTCATGGATTTATTATTTCTGCACTGGTAGTGCTGGTGGCTATTGGGGTGGAATATGTGATTGGGATTGCGCCTTATGGGACGCTATAAGACAGTTTTTAAACAAACATGATTTTCCTTGACATATTTTTCGTTATTCCATATAATAATAGTACAAGATAGACAACGGCGTGTGTCTATCCAAGCGCTGAAGCATAACAGCGTACCGGAAAGCCTTGTTATGCGAAGCTTTCGAGAGGGGTTGGGCAGCGAAACCTCAAACCGGAGTAGGCATTAGCCGAAAGAAAATGCCATTACCGTCCTGCATAAGCAGGGCGGTTTTCTTATAGGAGATTATTATGGATCATCTTTCGAGACAAAGTTTTCCAACAGATTCTCACCGGTAACATTTCCATAAATGATCTAAAAAAGAGTCAATACTTCCCCAATATTCAAAAGCGGATTGAACCATTTATTCAAATTGAAAACTTTCTTGACAGTAACAAACTGATCTTTCGATACAATCAAAAATTGCAGACATTTTCTCTAATCGAAGCAGAATATCTTCTCTCCACGCCTTATGAAAACACGGATATTTATATATTTCTTGATCGCCAAAAAGAACCCGACTATTTTTTCTGCCGTTCTTTTTTCCAAAAAGAAGAAAAGGATTATACAAAAGGACAAGCCATTTATACACTTCTTATAAAAGAAAAAATAAATCTTCGCACAGAAGAAAAAATTATACAGTATGATCGCCTCACACCCAAGTCCAGCTTCTGATACATTCAACAAAGTACCATCTCATTCCCTTTCACCCGGAAGTACCTGCAATGCATTCTGTACAGTAGTAAACATCCTCCCATCCATCACTCCACCCTGTTTTCTGCTCTGGGCCGCAGACAGAACTGGATATTGCACAAGGGTATTCTGATGAGTATAGTTTAACCAGGAGTCAATCCACCAGTCATTTTCTTTCTCTTTGATCTCATAAGCCACATATCCGCAGTAATTTTCCCCATGACGCGGCATGGAAAACTCTGCGAAAATGCTGCTATGCTCCATCATATCGTAAAATGGGAAGCCATCTCTGGTATTGTAGTTTTCATTTTGTAAGACTGCGTAATCTGCGGTGTACGAGGTTCCATTTTTCTCGTAGAGAACCTGTCCGGTAAGTCCCCCATTTACAGTCCAGCCGCTCTTCTGCCCACTGTATACCGGGTAAATCTGTAAGCTCTCGGTGCCCCGGAAGCCTGGATCTTCATTCCACCGGAAATGATGGATCACCTTCCACTGGCCTTTTTGCTCCAGTTCTATCGCTGCTCCGCTCAATTTCAGTTCTTTCTGAGGATATTCTGTTGAATACTGAGTGTAGCCTTCTGTTCCACTGACAACTTCTACTCCATCGTTCATCGGATAATCATCCCGTTCCACAAAAACCTGTCTGGCATTTTTACACTCCAGCAGATCTTCTTCTGCCAGATCATTTAGGATATCTTCCGGAAGTCCCAGAGACAGCAGATGATCTTTGATTTCTTCACTGACCGGATCCTGTGATTCTTTTACCATCGTCCATTCCATATGGTAGGAATCGAGGAATAAATAGCTGATGATAAGGCCCGCAACAGTAACCATCACTGCTCCGCCTACATATTTTCCATCAGAAATCCACACCGGCTGTTCTTCCAGTACATATCCAGCCTGTTCTAATTGTTCCGCCAGGTGCTTCAGTTCCACAAGAATTCCGATATAGGCAGCTATGATGATCAAAGCCAGGATCAAACCCTGATAATTCCAAGCAGCAAGCACCACCATAGCCACATACCAGATGATGATATGGATCAGAACCTCATACTTTATGTTCATCTGGCGTTTTCGCAGTTCTTGACGTGTTCCAAAAAAGAAACAGCTTACAAGGGCTATCGGGAGGATTCCGCCACAGAATGCGATTACTTTCCAGACATAAGAGGCATAGATTTCTTCATGTCCCAACACTGCCCCAAGTACGATAGAAACGATCGTGATCACGACCTTTAGCCCCGCACCGGCATAACCAATCTGAAACCACTGATTTTCTCGCCTCAACTTCCGAAACCCGGTAAATACCAAAAGGATTCCAATGAATGGAAGAAGTTGATTTAAAAATAGAAAGTTCAGCGTGATTCCAATGAAACCCATTCCGATCAGGATATTCTCATATGTCTGTTTCCAGAGACTCTCTTTCATGCGATTTCCCTCCCGTTCATATGTTTTCCTTCCCAAATCGTGCCGTTTTTCAACCATTTTATCTATTATTATTATAGCCTGCAAATAAAAAGTCAAGGCTAAATTGAAGAACATTGAAAATTTTATACAGGTTGAAAATTAGGTATCAAAATAAGACCACCACACCAGTGCTGGTCTGAAAATTATAATGATGATTAGGATTCTGGAAGAGATGAAAGATATTCTTTCACTCGTCCGTAATAGATTCTTAGAAACTTGTTGGCACCTGCAGTCATATAGACATAGTAAGGCTTGCCTTGAGCACGTTTCTTATCTAAGAACTGATAAACAGGATCATCTTGCGGATGCGTTTTAATCAGGACATCCATTACCTGAAATAAAGTCTTTCTAAGATCAGAGGAGCCTCGTTTGGAAGTTGGAACACTTTTTTGTTCATAACTTCCCGATTCATTAACACCGGGATCTACACCGGCAAAAGCAGTAATAGCCCCTTTGTGAGTAAAACGGGAAACATCACCAATCTCAGCCATCAACTGAGGGCCAAGTGAGGTTCCTACACCTTTCATAGCCATAACGACAGGGTATTCGGGAAGCTGGGAAGCAGTTTCGTTCATAAGTGTGCGTAGTGATTCAATGGTTGTAGAAGCACTGTTAAGCTGGTTTACAGCCTGCTTGATAATAAGCTTTGTAATGTCATCTTTAGGAAGTACAGGAACAAGTTCCTTTGCTTTTCCATAGATTTCTTCAGCTTTGGATTGGCTGAAGTTGTACTTCTTACGTTTGCACCAGTTTTGATAATGGTCAATAAAGGCATTCAGGGACATTTTACGGACACAGTCCACATGCCAGTATGTAGATGCAAAATCAACCCATTTCTGGCTGCCGTCACTGCGAGCAGGACTGTCAAAGTAAGTATTAACACCAGGATAGGTTTGGTCAAGGATGCCGATAAGATTATTCTTCATAGCCGTCTTGTGCTTCATGTAAAAGCCGAACTGACGGTTCATGGTTTTAAGCTGATTGCGTAGTTCATCCATAACACTATACTGTTTAAGATTCTGCCACTTGTCAAGTGCATATCGTGCAATCTTAACAGCGTCAGCTTTATCGGATTTGACTTTGCGAAGGGAATCATTATCAAAATCCTTGATAAGTTTTGGGTTAATGGCACTGACGA